>Ga0080006_1148112_pt1 | contig 235294 bp, 186 predicted proteins | sample RS3BMetagenome_FD_69209 | JGI IMG/M metagenome (GOLD analysis project Ga0080006, IMG submission 69209) | Ferric oxide microbial mat and aquatic microbial communities from Rainbow Spring, Yellowstone National Park, USA - RS3B (SPADES... ...
CCCCCAGGGTACGATTTTGGTATAATCGTCTGACAGTATCGATTCACAACGACATCTCCAGGTCACTAGCGGTGCTTGGGGCTTGTCGTGCAGTTCGGATCGACTTTGCCAGATTGGCTCTGCAAGGTGAGGTTTGTATTGATTTCCGGAGCTCCGTCATACCAATTGAGGTCACCCTTCCAGGGTAGTGCTCGATCGTCATCTGTAATTCGGGCGTCGAGTGGTTTTCCCAAAGGCCCGCCCTCTAATCGTGCTGGAAGAGCTATTAGATAGAACAGCGCTCCTGTTGTTGTTTTTTAAAGCTGTGCGACAGAGGGCCTTTGGGTGACGTTTGATCCTGATCTAAGTTCGTGGCACTGCGTACTTTTCCTGATAGTTCGTAGTGTATTTGCACTCCGAGGGTTAGAAAGGCTTTCAGACGCAGGAGCCTTTTTTCTAACTCCTGCAAGGACTCGTCCAAGAGTGTTTTGTTGTACTCCCTTCTCAGATCAGCCATCACCTTGCGGATTTTGGAGTGGTTCGAAGTAGGTAGATAACCGTAGTGAATGGCTGGAAGTGAGAAACAGGGTTTTAGACATCAGGGCCGTCCGCGCAATAATGTAGCTGAAGGAGGGTGGCAGTCAGTCGGCCCCCGGTCCCTGCGTCAACCCGTCGAACAGGGGAGACATAGGGACCAGGAAAATATCGGTGAGCGGCGTGATATTGATCTGCCAGAACAGATTGCGGTTGCCGCTGGAGGTGCTAATTGCCATTGGCCTGGCGTCCCTCCAGCGCAGCGTTGATCAGGCGATTGGCGCCCACATGCATCAGGGCGTTGAGGTTTTCGATCCGGACCGAAAAATAGTTGTAGAAGATGACCGCGATGATCGCCACCGCCAAGCCCAAGGCGGTCGAGATCAGGGCCTCCGAAATCCCTGCTGCGACCACCGAAAAGCCGCCCGTGCCCATGATCGCCATCGATTGAAAGGCACTTAAAATTCCCACGACCGTGCCGAACAGACCGATGAAGGGCGCCGAGGCGCCCGAGGTCGCCAGTACCCAGACATAGCGGCGCAGCCCCAGCAGCTCCTCCAGGCGCAGCTCTTCATCCACCCGTGCCAGCGCCTCGCGGCCGTCGGTGCGGGCGGCCGCGATCACCGCGTGGTAGAGCCGCTCGGCTGGCGAACGGCGAGCGGCCAGACGGCGCAAGGCTTCGTCGAAATTGCCCTCGCGCAGCGGCCCGACCATCGCCAGCGCGGTGCGATTGATGCGCCGGCGCAGCCCAGCCAGGGCCCACAAGCGCTCCAGAATAACGGTTATACAAATGACTGAAATCGCGATCAGCGGATAGGTCGCGTAGTAACCCTGCTGGATCATCGCGACCAAGCCGTACTGCCCTTGCATGGCTATCCTCTGGCGGATGGATTTGGCCGCGCGCGGGCCCACGGCGGGCGCGCTCGGCGTAGCGCCTGACATAATTCAAGCGATACGTTTGTCAAGGGCAGAAGGTGGGTGTGTCCGGCGCCGACTTGATTACGAGCCGGCCTTGGCCAGACAAAGTTTATGTTGCAGCGCGTCCCATCGCCTCCGCATGTCTGGCCCGTCAAGACCAGGATGGGCGCTGCGGGTACTGGCCAATTTGCCGCAGGCCGCCGCAGCGTTGCCCTCACGAGCGTATATTTGCGCCAATTGGTACTGGGCTTCATACCACAGCATGTCGGACTCGGCGGCGTTGTTTTCCACCGTGCTCCAACGCTGTGCAGCTTCCTTGTAATCGTCGCGTGCCTGGGCCAGACGCGCCAGGCCGGCGTTGGCGTCGGGCGAGGTGGGAACCGCTTGGACCACGATGGTGAACATCGCCTGGGCTCGGCCGTTATTTCCCAGCTCCATTTCGGCTTCGCCCAGAATCGATAGCGTGCCGGTCAGATCGCGGGCCGGGATGGTGCCGGCGGCTTGGGCGCGGGCGAAGTAGTCGTATAGCAACACGGTCAGCCTGGCGCCGGCCATCGCCCCGATTCGATCGCCGCGTGCGCGTCGCGCCAGCACTTCGTTCCAGCAATCCATTCCGAGCTCCTTGATAAAATCGGACCTGGGTGCCGGCTGCGCGTCGGAGGCCAGCAGCGGGGTGACGAGTTGTTCGGCCTGAGTAAACTGCCCGAGGGCTAAGAGCGCGCTCAGGCGCCAACGCACGGTGTCGTCGAAATAACCGCTGAGAGTGGGATAGTCGCTCCGAAAGCCGTCGAGCAGTTGCGCTATCCGGCTCTGGTCGGGCGGCCGTTGACGGACCAGCAGCGCGGCCAGCATATACGTTGCGCGCCCGCGCGAATCGACGATGAACTGGCGCTCGGCGGGCAACTGTTGTTCAAGTTTGGGCGCCTGAACGATAACGCCCTCCAACCCGGCGCGAGTGGTCTTACTCAGTGCGACAAGCGCGGGGGTGGTGGCTCGCTGCCAGGCGGCCGCGAGCAATTGATAGCGGCATTGGGCGGCGTTGAAGGCGGCGGCGAAGTCGTAATAGCTGTCGCCCTTAACCTGATCGTATTGGGCCGCCGCCGCGCCAAACTGGCCCTGCTGCTGGAGCACTTCGGCCAGCCGAAAGCGCGGCTCATAGGCGTAACGGCCGTGGGGAAAGCGGGCCAGGTAATCGTGAGCCCGCGTGATCCAGAGCTGGCGCAAGCTTTGATCCTGCCGGCCGGTTTGCTCCCAGCGCTGGCGCGCCAGCTTGAAGCGCATGTAGCCGGCCCAGTCGGCCAGCGGTGAACGGCGCTCGGCGGCGAGATTTTGCAGGACCGGCTCGATCAGGTCGTAGCGCTTCTGCGCGTAATAGATTTCCACCGCATACTTGTAGGCCTGCGGATATCGCCCACTGCGCCCCGCAAGCAGGAAATAATGAGCGGCGGCCATCGGCTGATGCTGGGTGTAAAGCACCGAGGCAAGCAGATAGCTCTCGAACGGGTCGCCTTCACCCAACTCGGCCGTAGGGTTGGGAACATAGCGAATCACCGCCGCTATCGCGGCGGGCCAGGCTTGTCCTTGATCGGCGATCTGGCGCAACACATCGATCGCTTCACGATGGTAGTTGGCGCGCTTCAGTGGATTTTGGCTGGTGCTTTCGGCCTTGAGCAGCTCCTCCAGGCGAAATAGCCGAGAACCCTGCTGCTGGCCCTCGCCGGCCGCGCTCTGGGCCAAACGAGCGGAAATCGCGGCGGCCTTGTCCGCCGCTCCCATCGCGGCATAAGTGGTCGCCAAGCCCTGCTGAGCGGCCACATATTGCGCGCTGCGCGGGCCCGCCTTCAGTACCTGGTTGAAGTCCGCTACGGCCTTGGCATATTGGGCAGGGTCGAATTGGCCGAGGTCACGCTCGCAAAAAGCCCGCCCTAACAGATTTTCCCGAATCAGATCGGGGTCGAGCAGGACCAGCGTGCTTTGCGAGAAGCCGGCGATGGCCTGCTCCAGCATCCGGCGGCGCAGTTGGGGCTGGGATCGAAACAGGACACTGGCGTGAAAGCGCAGCCAAGAGAGCGGATAGAGCGTGCGCAGCTCCAGTTGTTCGGGTTGCTCGTAGTCGCATTGGCCGCCGTTGCCGATCGTGGTCAGACAGGCGTCATGTTTGTCACGCCAGGTGCGGTAGAGCTGCTCCAGCATCCCGTTCAGGCGCTGATAAGCCAGCATTAGTTGACCGGCGTCGGCGCGCGGATCGGCGGTGTAGTTGGCGAATTGAGCTTCGTCGCGATCCAGCTCCTGCGCCATCGTCCCGGCCGCCTGCGGATTGTTCAGCGCGGGGCCCAGGCGGGCCTCGCTGGCGAGCAGTCGCTGATTGAATTCCTCCAGGGTCTGATTATCCGCCGCGCCTGCCACCAGCGCGGCCAGCAGGCTGGCGGCGACGAGCAGGCAAAGGCGCGCACCGACAGCGCCGCGATGACCCGTCGGGCTCAGCGTGGACCCTCGTCGCGTCCCCATTTCGCCTCAAACTCCCAAACCTCGGCGAAGCCGATGAGGCGGCAGAACTGCTCGAAATCGAACAGCTTGAGGCTCGGATCGCGGCTGCTGCCGGTTTCCTTGATTATTCGCAGAGCATGAGCAGTGGCCGCGGCTGCCGCCAATCCGGCGGTGGAGGGATAGATCGCGAAGGCGAAGCCCATCTCCTTGAGCACGGCGGCACTGCGGATTGGGGTTTTGCCGCCGTCTGCCATGTTGACCATCATCGGCTTGCCGATCGCCTTGCAGGCCTTGACCATCTCTTCGTCGCTAGTCAGCGCCTCCAAAAAGATGACATCCGCGCCGGCGGCGGCGTAAGCCTCGGCCCGGCGCAAGGAGGCCTCGAAGCCCTCCACCGCGCGCGCGTCGGTGCGGGCAATGATCAGGGTGTTGAGGGCGTCCAGCCGCGCGGCGCAGGCGACCTTGACCTTTTCCACCATGTCGGCCAGTGGGATTACCCGCTTGTTGGGCGTATGGCCGCATTTCTTGGGAAATTCCTGGTCCTCGATCTGAATCGCCGAGACCCCGGCGGCTTCGTAGCCGCGCACCGTGTGATGCACGTTGAGCAGGCCGCCGTAGCCCGTATCGGCATCGGCGATCACTGCCGCTTTGGAGGTCCGCACCAGGGTCGCCATCGCATCCAGCATCTGGGTGTAGCTGGCCAGCCCGGCGTCGGGTAGTCCGTAGAGCGAGGCCGTGAGCCAAAAGCCGGTCCCGTAGACGATGTCGAAACCGACGGTGTTGGCGATTGCGGCGGTTGCCATGTCATTGATGCCCGGCGCGACAAAAAATTCTTTGCGCGCCAGCTTCTCGCGCACCACTGGGTTACTCAATTGCTTATCTCCCGCGACTTTTGCGACGGCTACGTCGTGACGATCGCCGTCTCAGCGGCATCTTAGGATTAAACCACGGCGCGACCAAGGGCGGAGCCTGCCCCTCGTCACAACCATTGAAAATCTCCGCGGGATCGAGACGGCGGGCGCAGTGCGACAGGCCCGCCGTGGGCAAGTGCTTCAGGAACGGGGTGGGATGAGCCTCGACTGCTGGGTCGCCATGATCAGAGAGGATGGCGCGGAAACTGGGGGTTGGGCTTGGACTTGCGCGACGACCAGATGGGCCGGCACAACGCCATCGCGGGTCAGATGCGCTTCGATAACTCGAGCGCGGGTGCGACTCAGGGCATCGGCGTCGTGCGTCACCGCGGTTTCAATATATACGCTGGCGCACGGATGATGCTTGACCAATTCAGCGGCTTCATCGAGCTGCGCGCTGGCGCTCGCGGTCAGCCGATCGCTGTGAGGCAGAAAGCCTACGCCATGCAGGATCAGGCGCGTCCTGAGGCCGCTTTGGCATCGCATGCCAACCGGTTTGGCGAGAATGCGCGCTGCGGTTTGCGCTTTTGTCGGAAGACTAAAGCAAAACATCCCCGCCATCAGACTTGCGCAAAAAAGCGAGAAAAATCGAGGCTTATTGACCATTTCAAGCTCTCCTTTTCGGAGCACCCACCAGCCTATCGCAGCAATTTGCGTACCGCCCAGCCTTCAAAGCCAATTTGTCGTTGAGTTTGCGTGCTGACCTCGGATTAGAAGCCCCGCATCTGAGCCCGCATCTGTTTCGCCTCTGTAAAACTTACAGGCGAGCAGCCGAGCGGAGCCCCTTGTGTCTCTAAAATTGCTCGCTAATGGGCGGCATGCTTTTGGCTAAGCCGCAGAGCCGATTGCTGAGCTGGTAGAAATGGGTTGAGGGAGGATTGGACTGATGAAAGCGGCGTTTAGCGGAATCGCGATACTTTTGCTTGCACTCTTCTTGGCCGGTAGTTGTCAGGCTCAGGCGCTCACCTCGACCACCGAGGGACTGTTGGGCGGTGGAGTTTTGGGTGCTGGGGCGGGTGCGCTGGTGGGAAGCGCGGTTGGCCATCCGTTGGGTGGTGCCTTGATCGGTGGCGGATTAGGCGCGGCTGCCGGTGGGCTTATTGGGCACGGCTTGCAAGTCGATCAGGAACGTAACGACGAGTTGGCCGGTGAGGCCTCGGCCGAGCAACGCGAGTTGGACCGCCAGCGGGCGCAGATTCATCAGCTTCAAGCCGAGGAAATTGCCCGCTTGCAGGCGCAGCAGGCTCGCACCGTGCAAATTCAACAACAGCAGATGGCGCAGAGCCTGGAGACGGAGTAAGCGGACGTAGCGGCTCAACCCCAGCGCCGCGCCACCCGTGACAATTGCTCATCCAGTTCGTTGGCCAGCACTACCAGCCGGCCGCAGGATTCGACCTGGGCCAGCAGGGAAGTCTTGGCTACCACCGGCCAAGTGTCGATCTGCGCCAGCCCCGCACCGGAGAAATATTGTTGGAGCGCGGCAAAGTTGCGGGACAACTCATCAGCAGCCTGCGGTTGGGGCTTGGGAAACGAGAGCTGGCGTTTGCCGATCGTGACCGTGTCAACGTACTGCAGCCAATAGTCCAGCCGCGCCCGCAGAGCTTCCTCGAATTCGCCCATCACCCGCAGCGCGGTGGCCGAGGCGTTAGGATAGGCCAGATGCCATTTGCCAAGGTCGCCGACCCGATAGCAGATACGGCGCAGGGTGCCGCAGGCATGAACCACTTGGTCGGGATAGATTCCGCTGCGCGCGCCCTCCAGGCGGGCGTCGTCGACCACGCCCAACAATTCGACGAACAGCCGGACCATCTCGAAGACCTTGCTTTCCAGCTCCGCTTGCGTGAGCTGACGGGCTGCGACGTGGCTTGGCATTAATTCGAGGCTGGTCCGGAGCAAGCGACGCACCCGTGCCAGCATCGAGCGGGCGGCATAATCGGGGAGCAGGACTAGGAATACCAGCCCGACGATGACCACCCCTAGAAACACGCCCCAGATTCGCCAAAGCGGGGTATAAACGTTGGCGGCTGGGCTCAGCCCCACATAGGCCAGAATGAAGGTTACGCCAATCTGTTTGCCCATGTATGCCAGGCGTGGGCTTGACAGGCCTGCGTAAAAGCCGCCCACTGTACCCGCGAAAAGGGCCAGAATGTACACGCCGAGGGTCTCGCTGTTGGGCGAGACCAGTTGCATCGCCGCGATCGCCAGCAGCCCGCCCAGCGCCGCGCCGGCCAGGCGCAGGTTCATCTTGCGCAGGGTTGCACCGTAGCTGGGCAGCGCGCAGATCATCACGGTGAGCGATACCGTGTCCAGCTCGGCATGATTGCTGGTGATGACGACCAGAAAACCCACCGTCATCGCGGCCGCGACTTTGATCGCATGCGCCAGTTGGACGGGATCGAGGGGTAGCAGTGGATGGGCTGGCGGCTTGGCGTCGCTGCTCAGGGCGATAGGCGGGGCATCGGGTGCGCGCTCCAGCAAGCGCGCCAAACGGCGCATGCCCACCACGAAGGCGCTCAAATTGCTGGCCTCGGCTCCTAGGACCCGGTCGGCCAGCAGTTCTTGCTGGCTCAAAAGCAACTGTTCAAGCGCCGCCGCATCGTGGGCCACGGCAGCCGCGAGCGCGTCGTCCTGGACGCCATCCAGCCCCTGCTTCAGATGCTCGATGTGGCGCTCCATCGCGCGGTCCAAGGCCTCGAGCATGGTTCGCAATCGATCCCGCGGCATGATGCGCTGGCGCGTCGGCCCAGCTTCGGAGGCGATTACCAGAACTCGTTCGACCTCGATTTCCAGCCGTGCCGCCAGGGTGACAGCGGCGGTCAAAATCGCTTCGCGATGCGGCTCCAGCCCTTCGCTCACCGCCGTCGTCAGCAGGTTGAGATGGGCTGGCAGGCGCGAGCTGACGGTGGAGCGGGGAAGCGGCTGGGAGGAGTCTAGGTAATAGCGTCCGACCAGCGCCAGACGTTCGCGCAGGTGGGCTAGATCGCGCGCCAGCGCCGCGATCAAGGTCTGCTGCGCCGAGACCGGCCACAGCCATTGGTCGCACAACAGCAGGAGCATGAAAGAGACCGCTCCGCCGGCGAAGGTATAGGCAACTGCCCAGCCGCTGTGGGCCGGGTCGAAGACCATCAGAAAGAAAGTGTTGAGGAAGCTGATTTCGACGTAGAGCCACTTGCCGGCCGACAGCGGCCCCATCATCGCGTAACTGAGGACCAGGGCAATCAGGGCAAAAAACCCCACCATCAGCCATGGGGCCTCTACCAACACCCCAATGATCGGCAGCGAGGAGCCGGCGGCCAGCGCCTGGCTGACGGTCAAGGTCGCCGCGCTAGCGGGGGTCATCGCGGCGGGGCCGCCAACCAGGCCGTTGAGAATATAGGGACCATTGGGGCCGTCGATCCCCATCGCTGCCATCAGACCCGCCCCCAGCGCGACGATAATCGCGCTGCGCAGCGCCCCTTTCAGCCGTCCCGGGGTGGGACGCAACTCTTCGCTCAGCAGACTTCCGAATCCGCGCAGCGACTGACAAAAGGCGCGCCATTGCAGGCCGAGATGGCGGCGCAGCCGCCGACCGGCGCGGGTACCACGCAGGGGCGGACGGAGTACGGTTTGCGCGGGCGAAGGATTCACCGGCCGATTTCGCTTTCGATTCGCACCACGCACTTTCTACTGCAATCGGATTGTATCGAAATCAACCTATTGTCGTCTAAATGACTCAGGCGGTAACGAGCCTAATGGAAAAGGAACCCTCGACCATGCACCGACGAATTCTGGGCGCCATACTAGCGTTGGGCTTGATTGCCACCTTTTGCGCTCCGGCGCGCGCGGCAAATAGCGGCCTGAGCGTGCTTTACACTACCCAATCGACGGCACCGATAAGCTCGCAAGCGGTGCCATGGTTCCAGATCGTCAACGGTGGTACCAGTCCCATCAATCTCAGCCAGGTGACGATTCGTTATTGGCTGACCAATGCGCAAGGACTGGCGCAGCAATTCAATTGCGACTGGGCGCAGGTGGGATGCGGTAATCTGAGCGGTCGCTTCGTGCCGTTGGCCCAGCCCTTGTCCAGTGCCAACGAATATCTGGAAATCGGCTTCGGCCCCGAGGCTCCAGCGCTGGCGCCGGGGCAGAACAGCGGCGACATCCAAACTCGCTTCAACGATGTGGGTTGGGTCGATTTCAGCCAAGCCAATGATTATTCCTTCAATCCCGCCGCGAGCAACTTTACTCTCGCGCCCAGCGTAACCCTCTACGTGAATGGCCAACTGGTGTGGGGTATCGAGCCCAGCGGCGCGGCCGCGCCCAGCGCCAGCGCGACGCCCAGCCCGGCCCCGACCGCGGCGCCGACCTCCTCGCCGCGCCCAACCCCGACCCCTCGGCCTACCGCGACGCCGGCGCCGACGCTCAGCCCGACCGCGCGGCCAACCCCCACTGCCGTCGTGGGTCCGTCGATTACGCCCGTCCCTACGCCCATGGCAGGTGCGGGCGGGCTGGAAGTCGAATATCTCAACATGAACACGGCGGCGCTGACGTCCCAGGCCAACCCCTGGTTCGAGATCGTCAATCGTAGTGGATCTCCGGTGGCGCTAAGCTCGCTGAGCCTGCGCTATTGGTTTACCTCGGACACGCCCGGCGTCGGCCAGCAATTCAACTGCGACTGGGCGCAGGTAGGTGCGAGCAACGTAAGCGGTCAGTTCGTGCCGCTGAGTCAGCCTCTGGATGACGCCAACCGCTATCTGCAGATAAGTTTCAGTCCGGCGGCCGGCGTGCTGGCGCCGGGGGCGAGCAGCGGGGAGATCCAGACCCGTTTCAACGACACGGGATGGATCACGTTCAACCAGGCCAACGACTATTCCTTCGATCCGGCGGCGACCGCCTTTACCGCCGAGCCCCGAATCACCTTGTACCAGAACGGGGTCCTGGTCTGGGGCACCGAACCCAATGGAGTCACGGCGCAGCCACCCAGTGCAACTCCCGGCGTGACGATTACTCCAACCCCTACCGCCGTTCCCACGCTCGCGCCCACGCCGATTCCCAGCCCCGGCCCGACGCCGGTGGGCGGGCCATTCCCCTCCCATCTGTTCGCGCCCTACGTCGACGTAACTCTGTGGCCGACTTTTCAACTCACCGCCAACGCCTCGGCGGCGAGCAAATACTACACTCTCGCGTTCATCGTGGACGGTGGCAACTGCACGGCGCAATGGGGCGCGGTCATTCCGCTGAGCAACACTTTCCTGGACGGCGATATCGCAAGTCTGCGTGCCGCGGGCGGCGATGTAATCGTCTCTTTCGGCGGCGAGGCCAACCAGGAGCTGGCGGAGACCTGCACTTCGCTGGCGGCGCTGGAGAGCCAGTATGAAGCCGTGGTCGATCGCTTCAACCTTAAGCGCATCGATTTTGATATCGAGGGTGCCGCGATCGCGCAACCGGCGTCGATCGCGCTGCGCAATCAGGCGTTGGCGCAATTACAGGCGGCCCATCCCGGCTTGCAAATCACTTACACCCTGCCGGTGATGCCCACCGGGCTGACTCAGGATGGGATCAACCTGGTAAGCGACGCGCTGGCCAAAGGGGTCAAGCTGACCGCGGTCAACGTGATGGCGATGGACTACGGCCAGCCCGACAGCGAGATGGGTCAGGATGCGGTCAATGCGGCGAACGCGACGGCGGCGCAACTGGCGACGCTTTATCCCGGCTCCAGCGCGAGCCAGATGCTCTCGATGGTCGGGGTGACGCCGATGATCGGCTACAACGACGTCCAGGGCGAGGTGTTCCAACTGAGCGACGCACAATTGCTGCTGAGCTTCGCCCAGCAAAGCGGGCTTAACCTGCTGTCGTTCTGGTCGGCCAATCGTGACCAGCCTTGCCCCGCCGGGCAGGCTGGCACCACGCAAAACACCTGCAGCGGCGTGGCCGAGCAGCCCTTCGGCTTCTCCGCCATCATGCATCAGTACAACCAATGAAGTCAGCTTCTAGGCGAGAGAGGGGGCTTGCGCGCCCTGTATTACAGTCCGTAGTACGCTAAATCCGATCAGATGCGCGATGCTCTGGGCGGGAGATGCCGGCAAAGGCTTTGCATCTCCCTCGCGCAAGCGCTCCAGAGCGTGGCGCACCAGTTCAGACTTTGTCAGGCCTTGGTCGCGCTCAAAATCTCTTCTGTCTATGATGAAGACCCGGCGGATTTTTCGCGCTCCGCGATCCGGACCAAAGCCGCGTCGGCTAAGTCCATCGGCAGCTCCCGATACTTCCACATGAGCTCACGCAGGCGAGAACAATCGTGGCTGTCCAGTTTCATGAAGCGCAGTCCGTCCGCGTTTGCCATATCCCACAACGCCTCTGGGCCTTTGCCGACGACCCAAGATCTATCGCCCATACCGCCTGGGGCGTTTAGTCGGAAATGCCACGGCGGCGTCTTGCTCGCGCGGCTCAGGACATTTCGAAGAAATGACGCGCCTCGACTTGCGCCAGGCAGATCAGACTGATGGTCCCGATCTCGTAGTCAGCGGCCGATCTGCTCCGCCGCGGAGAATCCGCTCTCGTCAAGCGGTGCAACAACCCGGACCGCCATGCGCTCTTCTACGACACCTCGAAGAACCATACCCGCCGCTGGTGCAGCGCTGATTGCGGCAACCGCATGCGCGTCGCCCCGCACTATCGACGGAGTTGCGAGGCGATTTAAGTGAAAACACTCCGAGAGGTTGCTCAAAAGAAAGAAAGGAGAAAACGAGCCATTTCGAGCTTCAAATGCAAATCAACAACGGGAAACTGCACCTGCACACCGAGACGTCCGAGCCGACGGCGAACTCACTCGACGCGAGTCATTGATGAAGTGCCTTCTCTTCGGGATTCGCGCCTTCACACCGAGCCAGAGGTGCTGTTGCTCCACTTGATCACGAACATCGCGCCAATACTCGGCCACGCTTGCCACGGTCAGCCCGCGTGTTAAGCGATAATGCTGGCGCAAGCCTTGGGTAATAATATTCGGCAATTCGATGATGGGACGGCCGAATCCTGTTGGGCTTCGCTCGGCAGGCATGCACGGAAAGAAGCTGAACATCCCTTGAACAGGTCTCGCGGCAGTTGCGCCGCGATAGACTCTACATAATCGAGGATGTTCGTTCGCATACCATGGGCGGAACGTGACATCCCAATAGGCTCGAAACAATCTCGGTTGATGCCGGCGAAAGTGAGCCTCGCTGTGGTCCTCCCAAGAGTCCACGACAAACACGGTATCGAGACCGAACGAGCCATCAATGCACGATCCGAACAGAATGACCGAGCCTCTATCCAGATAACGGAGTTGGGTCGCGCCGCGCTTGGTATTCTGCTGGCATCCCATGTAGAAAAATCCACCGAAAACGAACGGATCGGTATTTTGCAGAGATCGGCATGAATGCGATCGCACATAAAATGGTCGATGTAGGCACTCCGGTAACCCACCAACGGGCTGATCGTTTATGCGCTTGACAAAGGACTGCGCTTCCCATTCACACCACAATCGCAGTGGCCCTTCGAACCTTCCCCCTCTGCTATTGCGGCACTCCCCACGCGTCTGAACAAACCTACGCTCGTGGTCATCGCCGCTATTCCAACCCATCCGTCCGTTCTCAATTGCCTTCGGCTCCGGTCTCGGATGAATGAATTGGACCAGACAGACCTCATCGTGAAGAGGCACGGTACCAGCTCCTGATCGCCCTCCCCATTTTCCCTTTCTCGTCTCTCGAGACGGTGCCGAAGGGCGTCTGTGCAGCACGTCCAAACGCCAACACGCTCCGCCTACGCGGTGACACTTGAATACGGCTGCCAAATACGTTGTATGGTTGCTTGCGACCCGCGTCATCCAAGGTCCAGATAATCCTCTCGTTCGCTACGCGTCGGAAACCAATTCGCGTGAGATGTTTCGCGGCAACGGACACGATGATAACATCCGGCCGCAAAGCAGTGACCAACGAGTGCCATAGTTCTCCGCCGGGTTTCTGCAGCAGTAAACGCTGCTCCGGGTTCAACTCTGACCAGGTAGGTGAAGTGGCGAGAGGCGAGCACAGGTCGGTATGTAGCGCCGTATTGCGTCTCGCGGAGTAGTAGCTCGCATCGAGACCGTTCAGAATTGGCTCGAAGCTGTCGAACCATGGTTCGTATGGGTCTTCCGAGAAGTAGTTATTCAACGCTTTCAGATGAACATCGATCTGACGCCGATCCGAGGGCCGTTGCGCAGCCGGAAAGCGGCGGAAAGGAGCGTCATCCGGAAATTCCACGGCTGATGGATTGAGCCCGACGGTGATGACTTTGAGTGGCGAGCGGAAGTATCGCTCGCTGTCGCCGAAGAAGAGAATCGGGATTGCCGGACAGACCACGAATTCGTACCGCCGTGTCCTGTCGTATTCTCTCCAACTTTGCGAAAGGAGTTGAACTAGAACGTCTCGTCGACTTTGCTTCGCCATCTGTCTCCGGTACGCGGTAGCTTAAGCGGGTAACTCGTTTTAATTTAGAGATCCTTCCCTGACTCGGCGCAATCCGCGTACCAGCGGGCGCCGGGTTATGCCGGTAGGATGGCGACGACCTGCTCGTAGGAGACGTCGCGGTCCAGGATGCCCATTTCGATTGCGAAGCGATTCATCGCACTGACCGTTCGCGGCGAAATGGCGGGATCGTAATAGGGCAGGTCGCGACGGATCAACTCGGCGATAAGCTCGGCTTCCGCGGGCGGAAACAGCTTGCGGCCGATTTCGCTTGCGCGGGTGTAATCGGCGCGCAGCGCGGCCTGAGCGGCGGCGATCGCGCGGCGCGCGCCGACCGCATCGCGTGTGCTCAGGCGCTCGGCGCTGGCCAGCGCGGCGAAAGTGTAATCGAACGCCGCCGGTGGCCCCTCGCCACGGCGAACGTCGAGCACCACTGTGCCCACGCCGCGCCGCACCGCGACCTCGGCGCCCATTCCATTGGCCCAAAATCCGTCGATTTGCCCAGCCTCCAGCGCTTGCGCCGCGCTCAGCCCGAAATTGACCCCGGCGCCTTGTGCGCCGGGCACGGGCGCGATTCTTACCGCATTGCCTTCGGGATCGATCCCGGCCTCGATCAGCAGACGACGCAGCCCCATCTCGACCCAAGGCGCAGCGCCGATCCTGCGTCCCTTGACGATGCTCAAATCGCCGCGCACAGGCTCGAGGTCGTGTCGCATCACCAAAAACCAGTACATCCCCTGGGCCTGCGCGCATAGCAGCTTGACTCCTTCCCAGCGCGGAAAGGCGGCCAAGGCGGAATGGGCTGAACCGCCGACGAAATCTACCGCGCCCTCGCGCAGCGCCTCGTAGGCTCGATCCACCGGAAAAATCAGCTCTAGACTTACGTCCATTCCTTCGCGCGCAAACAGCCCCATTTCCACCGCGGCTACCGCGGGGAAATAGGAGTTCGAGATCAGATCGGGAACCGCAAGCTTCATGATGGCTACGCTGCCTGAGTGACCTGGGCCGAGCGCTCGATCGCAGCGGCCAGGGCCAGGTCCTTGTCGGTTACTCCGCCTTCGCTATGGGTGGAGCAGGTGAAGGTGACGCGGTTGTATTCGATCAAGATATCGGGATGGTGGTCAGCGGCTTGAGCCTGCCAAGCGACCCAGTTGACCAGCGCCATCGCAACCGGGAACCCGGCGCAGCCAAACTGCTTGGCGATCGCGCCGTCGTGCAACCTCCAGCCTGGCAGCGCGCTTAAACCGCGCTCGATCGCTTCTCCATTGAGCTTTGCCATGACAGATCGGCCTCCAACCAGAGGCTACACCTTAAGCCTTGACCGTGCGACGATGGCCCGCTTTTTCAGGGGTCGTCCCGACCTATGGAGGCTGACGCCGGCCGCGGGGCTGAATCATCGAGCGCGGCAGGTGACCGGACCGATTCGCGCCCTGCCGGAGGTCCCAAGCGGAGCCTCGATGACGTTGCAATTGTCAGATAGAACCAACGGCCGGCGAGCCGGCCATCTATCGGAGCCATAAGCACGGTAAGCACTCGCTAGTGAATACGAAACGAGTTGACGTGTGCGCGTGCTCCGCAAGAGCCGCGAAAGTACCCGCACTGTACGTATTTCATTCGTTCTTCGCGCAATCCCACAAGCGTCGTTGCCGCCGGTTGTGAGGTTAATTCGAGACGATCGCTTGTTGGTATCTCACTTAGCGTTAATCGCCCGTTAATTAGTATCGCGAGCATGCCTCAATGGTTGTGATTGGCTGCCTGCATCCCGACGACAGGGCCTATAAGGTCTAGTCCGTCTGCACGCCACGGCGGTAGCAAATGCTTGCCCACCTGATTGCCGGAAGGCCGGCCGATGAAACCAATGGAGAGGTTCAAACGGGGTGACTAGCGCGGCATTTGGGCCTCGGATCAAAACGATTGTGTTTCTTGCTTTCTTGTGCGCCATGGCCTGGATCTTACTGTTCAGTCGCGCTCGCGCACAGAGTGAAAACCCGATTCAAGTTGAAAACGCGCGACTTGGCACCAATGCTTGGATGATTACGAATTATGCATCAAACCATCAGATTGAAGGCTATGCGGATCTGACCAGTGTTAATCGCGGCGGACAGATTCGATTCTATGTTAACACTGTCGATTCTACCTATACGCTTCAGGTGTTCCGGATCGGATGGTATAGCGGCTTGGGTGGGCGAGCCGAAACGACGCCGATTGAGCGCACCGGGATCAAACAGCCAGCCTGTCCGATGGACTCGACTACCGGGATGACCGAGTGCGCGTGGAGCGACCCGTATACTCTCACGGTATCGAATCCCAGCGACCCCACCGATTGGGTCAGCGGTTTTTATTTGGTGCTGCTTACCGGCTCCTCCGGGCTTCAGTCCTATATCGTGTTCGTGGTGCGCGACGACGGCTACGCGTCGGGCTTGCTGTTCCAGTCCAGCGTCACGACTTACCAGGCCTACAACGCCTGGGGTGGCAAGTCACTGTACACCTTCAACAGTTCCCAAGGGGTATCGGCGGTGAAGGTCTCCTTCAATCGCCCGTACGATGACGGTCTGGGATCGGGCCAGTTTCTGTCGGCGGAACTCAATGCGGCGGCCTACCTTGAAAGTCAGGGCTACGACCTGACCTACGACACCGACGTCGATACCCATGCCAGCCCCTCGCAACTTTTGATTCACAAGGGATTTCTGTCGGTAGGCCACGACGAGTACTGGTCGTACGAGATGCGCCAGAACCTGACCGCGGCGCGCGACGCCGGGGTTAATCTGGGCTTTTTTGCCGGGGATGAAAGCTATTGGCAAATTCGCTTCGAAAGCAGTCCCGTGAGCGGGGCGGCCAATCGCACCGAGGTCTGCTACAAGGACCTTCCGGCCAATCCGTCGGATCCTTCCGAGTATCAGGACCCCGACGCGCAAAACCCGGCGACCTATCAATTCATTACCACCGCCTGGCGGCTGCCGCACGTGACGCTACCCGGACAACCCGAGGAAGAGCTGATCGGCGAACAGGATAACGGGGCCGAGCCGGTGGTGACTCAGGCGGCCAACGAGATGGAAAGCCTGTCGCCCGCGCCCGACGGTGTCACCACGTCGTTCAGCGGATTTCTGGGCCATAACGATCCCCAGCCCGGGACCGTGGTCCTAACCGACAGCAACGGCGTGACTTTCACCGACCAGGGAAACGGAACTCTGACCTCCAATCAGAGTGGCGCGTCGGGGACACTGGAATACGACGTCGCCTTTATTACCTTGAATTATGCCACGCCGCCTCCGGCGGGCACGACCATTTCGGGCGCCTACTGGTTTGCCGGCGCGGATATCGTTATCACCGACGCTTCCGATCCAGTTTTCAACGGAACCGGCTTAAGCAACGGCGATCACATCCAATCTCTCATGGGCTATGAGACTGACTCGGAACAGGGCAATCAGCCTGCCAATAAGGTGAGGCTGGCGCATTCACCCTATTACCTTTTGCCCGGAACCACCGGAGGTGGAACGGGCTTTGGACCGACCTGCGGACCTTCGGGCCAGCCTTGTTACGGCGACATGAGCGTCTATCAGGCCGCCAGCGGTGCCACGGTGTTTTCGGTGGGCTCGATTTACTGGTCGGAAGGCTTGGCCAACGTCAGCCCTTGGAGCCCCTATCCATATTCGACGGTGAACTCCAGCGCGCAGCAGATCACCAATAACGTGCTGGCGGTCTTCCTTTCCAGCGGCCCCTCTTCCACGCCTAGTGCCTCGCCCAGCACCACCGCATCACCCACGCCCACCCCCAGCCGCACCGCAAGCCCGACGACGACGCCAACAGTCAGTGCAACTTCCAGCGCAACGGCCACGCTTAGCCCCTCGTCCACGACCACCGCGACCCCCAGCCCAAGCCCGACTCCGGCTTCGGCGCCGGTTCTGCATGGGGTCGATTCGGCGGCCAATACCAGCGGTTCGGCGACTTCGCTAAGCATCCCACTTCCTGGCGCGGCCCAGCCGGGCGATCTGATCGTGGTCCAGTTCGCCCAGGTCAACAACGCGACGGTCACGATTCCCGGCGGATGGAACAAGCTGCGCGAAGATACGACCGCCGACAGCGGCTTCCGCGTGACCATCGCCTACCATATCCAGCAAAGTGGCGATCCGAGCAGCGTGACCTTCAATCTCAGCGCAGGGTCGGTGGTGTCGGCGATCTCTCTCGCCTATGGCAACGTCAACACGAGCAACCCGTTCGACGGTTCGGGTGCGAACACGTATGCGATAACCACGACCAGCAGCCTGATCGCGCCGAGTATCACGACCACGGCCAGCGGCGATCAGTTGATGGTGCTTTATTCGGCCTTTGCGGATAACGAAAGTTTCACCACGCCCGCGGGTACGACGGCGCGACAAACCTACATTTCGCCCAGCGGAGGCGGGGCGGGGTCGCTGGTGTTCCTGGACCAGTCGTTGGGCGCGGCCGGAGCCACCGGGAGCCGAAGCACTTCACTCGGCGTGTCAACCAACGAAGCGATCGCCCAGCAGATCGCGCTGCGCCCTTAGCTCGGGACCGGTTGTTTCTCGGCGATGGAGGCATAACGTCGCACGGTCGGTCTGACTGCGGTTAGCCCCATTGCCATCAAGCCTCCTGTGGCGCTGGAACCAACCTGCGTCGCTCGGCTGGCAAGCTCGCGCCTTCCGTGTGATAGTATGGTGACGTATTTGAGACCGGGAGGAAGCGCGGTGATTAAGCGAGTCGCGACGGCGATGGCGGCGATTGTCGTCGCTACGATGCTCGGGGTGGGGATCAGCGGTTTGGCGCAGGCCGGCGACAAGGTCTGTCCGCTTCAGGTCAAAGGGATGCAGTGTTCGATGTGCGCGGGCTCGGTAGCGGCCGCGCTCAAGTCGGTGCCTGGAGTCAAAAGCGCTAAAGTCGATTACAAGACCGCCCGCGCCGAGGTAGTTGCGGACGACACCGTCAAGCCCGCCCAATTGGTGGGCGCGGTCAGGAAGGCCGGTTTCCAGGCCACCCCGTTGTCAGCCGCACCCTGAGCGCGCCGTTCTGCCCAGTTGCGGGAGCTTGCCCTGCGCGGCCGCAATCTCGCAGTCGGGAAAAAGGCGCCGGGATGCGATAAAATCAGGCGAGCGTTGGAGCGCATTTAATCCGATGCCCATCCAGCCACAATTTGCGCCGCGCGCGTTGGAGCTGGCGGACCTCGCCCAGGTCGAACCGCACTACGCCCGAGTTCTCATCCGCTTGCTGTCCGCGCACGCCCTGGCCGAGCAACTTACCGCCGAAGGCTACCTGCGTGTGCGCGATACCCTCGGCGATCCGCGCTTGCGGGCGCAAGCCGATAAAAATTTGCGCGAAGAGGGGGAGCATGCCGCTTTGATCTATGGCTTGCTCGCCAATCTGGGAATCGATCGCACGCACGCGGATCGCGCGGTAATCGTGTTGCGGCGTGCGCCCTCCTTTGACGCGCCTCGCTACTTTGCCCAGCAGGCGGCCGGCGAGCTTGACCTTTTGATGGCCAGTCTCAGCCTGGATTTGACCGGGCTGCTGATGATCGGGGTCAACTATCGCGAATCCAGTTACGCTCCGCACGCCCGCGCCGCCGATGCGATTCTGGAGGAAGAGGCCGAGCACGATGTCTTTGGCTCCCGCGTCCTGGCCGAGGCCGTGGATCGCTTCGGGCTTGCGGCGGTAGCCCAGGCGCTGCGCCGCTGGTGGCCGATGGCGATCAACTTCTTTGGTCCGCCGGGCACGGGCTTTACTTTCGACTGTCTGCGCTTCGGCCTCAAGCAAAAGGACAATCAGGAGCTGGCCGACCTGTTCGCCTCGATCATGCAGCGCCGACTGGCGCACTTTGGGCTGGAGCTGCCGCGCCTGAGCCCCGGCTATCCTCACACTCTGGCCTGAGCGCAGATTCAGGGAGACGCGGGTTTGGGAGCGTCAAGGAGCGCGCACAGCCGCTTTGCGATTAACTGAGCGGCGAGGCGATGGCCGGCTTCGTTCCAATGGCCGAAGCCCAGCTTGGTATTGCTGAAACCGTGCAGAAAAACATGGGTGCGATCGGCATAGCGCTGCATCGCCGGAGCCAGGTTGAGGACCGCGAAGCCCTCGCGCTGGCCCAGGGCTGCCAGCCGCCGCTCGGGGTAGAACAGATCAGACGCGCCCGTGTGCCGCATGTAGGCATCGCGCACGGCAGGGTCGGGATAGACCTGAATCCCGTTGCTCAAGGTAACCAGCAGGAAGCGGGCACCGTGCTGTTTGACCTCGCGATTGATTTCCCCCACTTCCTGCTCGGCTACCGCCCAGGCGTCACGCCATTGAGGGGTTGCGGGCGGACTGTAGGTGGTATCGTCCAGGCCCAGCTCCGAGCCCATGGCATGCGGAGCCGAGGCCGCCGCCCGATGCATCCGATAGCGCGCGCGCAGGCGGCTGCGCACGTCGCCCAGCAAATTGAGCAGGGCCGATCCCTGTGAATCGAAGCGCGCGGCACATTGGGCCCGAAACAGCGCCGAGTTGGAGAAATCGCCGGTGGGAACCAGCTCGCCGTGGTCGAGGGTGAAGAAGGGCTGGCATTTGTCCCCTTCCAGAGTCGCCGAATCGTTGCGCACGTCGTTGCCGGTGCAAAATGCCAGCACCACCACGTCGGGGTGGTAGCGCCAGACCTTGGTGCGCAAGGTCATCAGCTCCTGGCCGGTGCCGTAACTGTCGCAGCCGAAGTTGAGGGTTTCCACCGCCCGTCCGTGGAGCGCGGGACAGCTCCCCAAGTCGGGTTGCAGCAGGGCGCAGTAGGTATCGGCTTGGGCCACCTGCTGGGCTTCGGTGAAAGAGTCGCCCAGGACGGCTACGCGCAGCGTGCCCGGCGGCTTTTGCAAAGCATGATCGCGATCGCGCATCCCAACATTATTAATTTCAATCCAGGCCCGGCCCTCTTCGCGCTGCCAGCCGCTGGCGCCCGGACGCAGGCTCCAACCGGTCGCGCGATCGTAAACAAAAAAGCCCGGCCGTCCCAGCCCAAGTAGCCGCACAGCGGCCTCAGCCAAGGCCAAGCCGACAATCAGACCGAAAAGGACCAGGAGGAGATTACCGACTATGTGACGCAGCATTCATCCAACCCGGCGGCGGTCAGAATTCCTCTTCCAGCCGCGCCACCGGCAGAATCTCGGGCTTCAAGTCCTGCAAAAAGCGCGAGACCGTGCCCATCACGAAGCCTTGGGTACGATCGAACATCTGGACCGGATAGCTGATGTAAAGCTCGTCGCGCGCCCGCGTTCCGGCCACGTACATCAGCCGGCGCTCCTCTTCCAGCGCCTGGGCGTCGTTGCTGCGCAGCGCGGGAAAACGTCCTTCGGCCGCCCAGATAATGAATACCACCTGCCATTCCAGCCCTTTGGCGGAATGGATGGTGCTGAGGGTGACATGCTCGTCGTTGGCGTCGGTGGCCAGCACGTCGCCGATCGAATCGCTGGGCGGCTCCAGCGCCATGTCCGAAAGCAGGCTCTGCAGCGAGCGGTAGCGCTGAGCAATCGCGGAGAAATGCTCCAAGTCGCGCTCGCGCTTGGGATAGTCGTCGGGATGGGCGTCGCGCATCAACGGCAAGTAGTATTCCAGCACCAGCGCCAGTTGGGCCAGGGGTGTGGCGGGCGCTCGTAACGAGCCCAGCAGCTCGGACAGCGCGCGTAGGGCGGCGCCGTTGCTGCGAGCCCGCGCCGCCTGTTCCATCAAAATCGCCTCGGGCTGGGTCGCGCCGGTCACCCGATCGACCATCGCTTCGGCCGTGCGCGGGCCGACCCCCTTGAGCAGGAGTAGAACCCGCAGCCATGAGGCGGCATCGGCCGGATTGGCCGCTACCCGCAGATGGGCCAGGGCGTCCTTGATGTGGGCGGTCTCGATGAATTTGAAGCCGCCGCGCTTGATAAATGGAATATCCAGCCGCGCCAACTCCAATTCCAGATCGAAGGAGTGGAAGCTGGAACGGAACAACACCGCAATTTGGTCCAGGCTCACCCCTTGCTCGCGCAATTCCAGGATGCGCTGAGCGACGAAGCGCGATTGCAGATGCTCGTCCTCGGCCCGCACCAACAAGGGCCGCAGCTCGCCGGTGCGGCGGCTGTACAGGGCCTTGGTGTATTTTTCGCTGGCCCCCGCGATCAGCTCGTTGGCCAGATTCAGGATACCTTGCAGGGAGCGGTAGTTTTCTTCCAGCTTGATTATGCGAGTGCCAGGGAAAAGCTTGGGGAAGTCCATGATGTTGCGAAAATCGGCGCCGCGAAAGGAATAGATCGATTGCGCGTCGTCGCCCACGGCCATCACGTTGTCATGGCTGGCCGCCAGCAGGCGCACCAGCCGGGCCTGGATGGGATTGGTGTCCTGGTATTCGTCCACCATGATGTAGCGACAGGCGCGCGAAAGCTGTTGCTGGCGCTCGGGATGGTGTTCCAGCAGCTCGGCCAGGCGATAGAGCAGGTCGTCGTAGTCCAGCAGACCGCGCTCGCGCTTGTAGCGATCGTAGGCTTGCGCGACCGCCGCGATCTCGTCGAGCTGATCGATTAGAAAGGGATAGTCGGCCTCGATTTCTTCGCGCAGCTCGCGCGCCTTGTTGCGCGCCATGCTGATGATCTCGGCCAGGGCGTTTTTTTTGGGGAAGCGCCGCTCGCGCGCGGCCAATCCCATCCGGCTGCGCAGCAGATTGATCACGTCTTCCATGTCGGCGCGGTCCAGGATGGTGAAGTTGGAATTGAGCCCCAGCACGGTGCCGTGACGGCGCAAAGTCAGGTTGGCGAAGGAATGAAAGGTGCCGCCCGCTACCGCGCGAGCGCCCTGGCCCACCAACAGCTCGGCCCGCCGCACCATCTCCTGCGCCGCGCGTCGAGTGAAGGTCAACAACAAGATCGCGCCGGCCGGCACGCCGCTTTCGATCAGGTGCGCCAGCCGATAGATCAGCGTGCGGGTCTTGCCCGATCCGGCCCCGGCCACCACCAGCAACGGCCCGTCACGATGCATCACGGCGGCCAGTTGTGCCGGATTGAGCAGCTCGGCATATTTGCTCCTCGCACTGGGCCCGGACGAGGGGCGCACAACAATTACATTATTGCTCAAGGCGGACCGAATTGTAGCACGAGCGGGCGTGCGCTCCGACAGCCTTGACTCGCCCGAGCGCTTGAATCTAACGTGCGCGCTTGCGGAACATTGCGATGGCAAAGCATCAGGGCGCCGGCGACACCGGGATTGGGCTGGATCTGCCGGCCGAGCCGCGCGCCGCGATCGCCCGGCTGCGCCAACTGTGGAGTGCCGGCCAGACCCCGGTCGTCGCGCTGGCGGGCGCGGCCGGAGCAATCGCCGAACCCGAGGCGGCCGAGCTTCTGCTCGAGATGGAAAGGTCGGTTGCCGGGGCCCAGCGGCGCGAGATTCGCCGCGCGCTCTTCCGCTTGCGGCAAAAGGGAGTGGTGGTTGAAAAAGCCGCCGGGCTGTCGTCGGTTGCAAGCGCCGGGGCCGAGGTCAACGTTCAGTTGAGCGCCTGGATCTCCCAAATCGACCCCCAGGGCGAGCAACTTGTCTGGATGGCCAAGGGGCGCGCCACCGGTGGGATGGCCTGCATGTGGGGTGCCGCCTCGGAAAGCGAGGGGCTTACCCTGATTCGGGCCGAACACCAATCACGGCGCGAGATGCGGGAGCAACTGGCCATGCTCAACCGCGCGATGCCCGAGCCCATGGTCGAGAGCGACTGGGGGTTGGCCGATTTCCTGCTGGCCGACGCTTATCGTCGCACCCCCGAGGATAAGCGCGGCCAAGTGGGCAACTATCTGGCCTTGCGCGCGGAACTGATTGAGAGCTCGCCGCCGGTGCAGTTCGAACATCCGATTCACGCCGAGTTCGCGGCCTCGCTGGCCCAGGAGCCGGATGCGCGGCTATTGGAGCAACATCCGGAGTTGATGGGCTTCTTGTTGCCCAAGGAAGCGATGGCTTCTTTTGTCGCCGAAGTCGAGGAGATCCGCCAAAGCCCGCTCGTGCTCAATCGTTTTCAGCAGCAGGAACGCATCGAGGTGGTCGTGACCAATGCGCTGGCCTCGCTGAGCGCGGGCGAGCCGCATCGCCGCCTGCTGTGCCGGCTGGAGAACCTGGCGTATCGGCAGGCACGACGCGGCGAGCAGGCAAGCGCCACGACTGTGGCCAGTGCGGCTGCCCGGTTGCGCGCACGATCACATTCACAAGACCCTTTTTTCCTTCGCTTGGTCCGCCAAGCGCTGGGCGCCGCGCTGACCGAGCAGCAGGCGGAAGCGGCGCAGGAGCCGCGGCTTATAATGACACCGGCCGAAGCGATGCGCGCGCGCAGCCCTGCGCGCCGTTGATTGGGCGCCCTGGCCGCTCGTATAGTCGAGAAGAAGCGGCGCCAATCGCGCCCTCTCACAAAAGACAGATCAAATGTTGGGACACAAACCGCTTTCGGGAATCCGCGTGCTCGACTTGTCGCGGGTGCTGGCCGGCCCCTTTTGCGCCATGCATCTGGCCGATTTGGGCGCCGAAGTAATCAAGATCGAGCTGCCTGTCAGCGGCGATGATGCCCGCCGCTTTCCGCCCCTGATCCCCGACTCCCACGATTCCGCCTATTACTATTCGATCAATCGCGGCAAGCTCGGGATTACCCTGGACTTGCGCCAGCCCGAGGGAGCGGAGATTCTGCTTGCGCTGGCGGAGCGCGCCGACGTGGTGGTGGAGAATTTTTCGCCCGGCACGATGGAGCGCTTCGGGGTCGGCTACACCCAATTGGAACGGGTCAACGCCGGCATCATTTTGTGCTCGATTTCGGGCTTCGGCCAATCCGGGCCGCTCTCGGCCGCGCCCGCCTACGATATCGTGGCGCAGGCGCTGGGCGGCACGATGAGCCTGACCGGTCCCGAAGGCGGAGCGCCGCTGCGCTGCGGAATTTCGATCGGCGACATGGTCGCGGCGCTCTACGGCGTGATCGGGATTATCGGCGCCCTGCGGGTGCGCGACCAGAACGGCCGCGGCCGCCATGTGGATATCGCGATGCTCGACTGCCAGGTGGCATTTCTGGAAACCGCGATGGGAATTTATTCGGCTACCGGCGAGGTTCCAGGGCCGATCGGCAGCCGCCACCCCTCGATCACCCCGTTTCAGGAATTTTCGGCAGCCGACGGCTATTTCGTGATCGCGGCGGGCAACGATCAGCTCTGGCGCCAGCTTTGCGCGACCGTCGGCCTGCCCAATCTGGCGCAGGATCCGCGCTTTATCGACAATCAGGCGCGCACTCGCAACCACAAGGCGCTGGAGGAGATCCTCAACCAGCATTTTCGGTCCCAGCCGCGCGCCCACTGGCTGGCGATGTTGGCGGAGGCGAAAATCCCCTGTGCCCCGGTGGCCACGGTGGCTGAAGTCGCGGCCAACCCCCATCTGCAGGCGCGGCGAATGATTCTGCACGCCGACCATCCCAATTATCCCGACCTGCTGGTGCCGGGCTCGCCGCTCAAGACTGTCGGCGATACCGCCTCGCCCAACACCCGCGCGCCGGCGCTGGGCGAGCATACCGACCATGTGCTGCGCGAATTGCTGGGATACGACGCAGCCCGACTGGAGATGTTGCGGGCGCGCAAAATAATCTGAATCGCCAGCGCCCCTCCAAGGCGCCGGAAGGAAGCCGCCCATGAACGAAGTGGTGATCGTCGATGGAGTACGGACGCCGCTTGCGCGCGCCGGCAAGGATCGCAGCTACTTCGCCGCGCTTCGCGCCGATGATCTCGGCGCGTTGTGCATTCGCGCGCTGCTGACGCGCAACCCGCGGCTGGACCCGGCCGAAATCGAGGACGTGGTGTGGGGATGCGCCAACCAGGCGGGAGAGCAAGGCTTCGACCTGGGCCGGATGATCGCGCTGTTGGCCGAGTTGCCGGTCACGGTGGCGGGAACCACCGTCGATCGGCAATGCGGCTCCGGTCTGCAGGCGCTCAATTTCGCCGCCCAGGCGATTATGAGCGGTGCCGGCGAGGTCGCAATCGCCGGCGGTGTGGAACACATGACCCGGGTGCCGATGGGCAGCGGGCTGAGTCCCAATCTGCGCTTGCTGGAGCGCTTTCCTCAGGACATGTTTTCGATGGGGCTGACGGCGGAGCGGCTGGCCGCCCAGTATCGTATCGAACGCGCCGCCGCCGACGCCTTTTCCCTGCGATCCCATCAACGGGCCGTGGCCGCGCGCGAACGTTTCCGCGAAGAAATCGTCGCGGTCGAGCTGCCCGGCGCGGCGCCCGCCGAAATCGATCAGGGGCCGCGCGCCGATACCAGCCTGGCGAAGCTGGCCGCGCTCGTGCCCGCCTTCAAACCCGACGGCCAGGTGACCGCGGGCAATTCGTCGCAGATCAGCGACGGTGCCGCGGCTTTGCTCGTGATGAGCGCGCGGCGCGCAAGCGATCTGGGGATCTCGCCGATGGCGACGATCCGCGCCACGGCGGTGGCCGGCGTGCGTCCCGAGTTGATGGGCTGGGGGCCGGTGCCTGCCAGCCATAAGGTGCTGGAGCGGGCGGGAATCAAAATCGGCGAGTGCGATCTGGTGGAAATCAACGAGGCTTTTGCCGCCCAGGTGCTGGCCTGCAACACCGATCTCAAAATCGACGAGGAGCGGCTCAACGTCAACGGCGGCGCGATCGCCTTGGGCCATCCGTTGGGCGCCTCGGGTGCTCGTATCATGGTGACGCTGCTCCATGAGATGCGCCGGCGCCAGGTTCGCCTGGGGTTGGCCACGATGTGCATCGGAATGGGTCAGGGTATCGCCACCGTGGTCGAGCAATGCTGACGCGCGTCAATGCATCAGCAGATTCGCACCTGGCGCGGATACGCAGACGCCGCCATTCTTCACCCCTTTGTTATCGACGCAATTCTTTAGCGCCGGGTGAGCGACCGCGGTCAGAGATAGCTCTTTGGTCTTAAGTCGAAGTTCGCGCAACTCGATCCAAGTGCGCTGGGCCCTTCACTGCACCTTGATGCCCATCAGATTGGCAATCAAATTGCGTTGCATCTGCGAGCTGCCCGCCGCAATCGTCGCGGCCCGGGAGTCGCGAAACAGGCGCTGCATGTCGAACTCCATGCTGTAGCCGTTGGCGCCCATGATCTGCATCCCCAGATTGGCGACCCTGGCGTAGGTTTCCGAGCTTAGCAGCTTGGCCATCGAGATTTCGCGCAGGGCGTCGCGTCCGCACGCCACCATCCAGGCCGCGCGCCACATCAGGCTGCGCGCGGCTTCGACTTCGGTCTGCATGTCGGCCAGCATGTGGGCGATCGCCTGGAAGGTGCCGATTGGGCGGCCGAACTGGCGCCGCTCCTTGGCGTATTGCAGCGCCAAGTCGACAATCGCCTGGGCCGCCCCGCAGCATCCCGCCGCCGAGGTTACGCGCTCGATCTGCAGGCCCGAGAGCATGCACTCCCAGCCCTTGTTCTCCCCGCCCACCAGCCGGTCGGCGCTCACACGCACGTCGTCGAACTCGACTTCGTAGGTGCCCACGCAGCGCCGCCCCAGCATGTCGAGCTTGCGCAGCTTGAGTCCGGGACTGTCGTTATCGACCAGGAACAGGGACAGTCCGTGGCGATAATGGGCCGTGAGATCGGTGCGAGCGTATACGTTGATCACGTTGTTGGGAGCGCCGGCGCCGGTGGACCACAGCTTGCGGCCGCTTATCACCCAATCCTGGCCCTGACGCATGGCCTGGGTGCGCATCGCGCCCACGTCGGAACCGGCGTCGGCCTCCGACATCGAAATCGACATCTTGATCTCGCCCGCCAGCAGCCTGGGCAGCCATTGCTGCTGCTGTTCCGGGGTGGCCTTGCGCACCAGGTTGAGTCCGCAAAACACGCTGCCGCCGTAGGCCATCGCCAAGTCGGCGCTGGCGCGGGCCAGTTCTTCCGATACGATCACCATGTCGAGCGCGTCGCCGCCCAGACCGCCGTATTTCTCGGGAAAGGGCAGCCGTAGCAAGCCGGCCTCGACCCAGGCCTGGTAAAGTTCGTTGGGATAGGCCTGTTCGCGATCCAAGCGGCGGACATATTCAGGTGGGGCATGGCGTTCCAGCAGCTTGCGCACGCTGTCGCGCAACAGCCGTTGTTCCTGGGTGAATTCGAAATCCATGCCCGCCTCTCAGGACTTCAGCGTTTGCGTTCGTAGCCGCGCAGGCCGGGGCGATAGGTCTTGTCGTCGAGGAACTGCTTGAGCCCCTGCTCGCGCCCGCGCTCGGGGTCCAGGAAACGCGACTGATCCAGTTTGGCGCCCAGGTAGTCCTCGGCATCATCCCAGGACAGATCGCGCACCCGCCGGCAGGCGTGCTTGGCGGCCCGCAAGGCGGTGGGATTTTTACTCAGCAGGACCTTCGCCAACTCCATCGTGCGCTGGCGCAGGCGGCTTGCGGGGACGGCCTCGTTGACCAGCCCCATCGCAGCGGCCTTGATGCCGTCGAAGGTCTCGCCGGTCATGGTATAGTACAGGGCGTCGCGCTGGCCCATCACGCTCATCACCGATTTGAGCACGTTGCCGGCGGGAATAATCCCCCAGTTGATCTCCGACAGGCCGAACTTGGCCTCCTCGGCGGCGATCGCCAGATCGCACGCGATGAGGTTGTTGAAGGCGCCGCCAAAGCACCAACCGTTGACCATCGCGATAGTCGGCTTCATGAAGTAGCTCAGCCGCCGCCATTGCCATTGGGCCGAGGCGCGGGTGTAGCGGGCGCGCTCCTCGGCCGGCAGCGGATCGGTGGCGCGAAAAAACTCCCGCAGGTCCATCCCGGCGCTGTAGGCCTCGCCGTTGCCGGTCAGCACCAGGACTCCGCATCGCGGGTCGACTTCGAGTGCGTCGAGCACCTCGATCATCTCGCCCGACAGGGTAGGGTTGATGGCGTTGCGTTTTTCGGGCCGGTTCATTTTGACCCAGGCCACGCGCTCCTCGAACTCGACCAGGACGGTGTTGCCGCCGGGCGTGGAATGGGATTGGTCTTGCTGAGGCACGAGCTTGCTCCCGACCCGCGATCGCAGGCCTACTTATAGTAGTTTTTGTAATACCAGTCGGCGATCTCGCCGCCGGTGGTCAGCCATACGTCGCGCCGGCGCGTGATGTAGGCCAGCGCCTCTTCCAGCCGCTTGTGGCGAAAGGGGACGCCGGTGATGAAGGGATGCAGCGCGATCGCCATCACCCGCCCGCTGTGCGCGCCTTCGTCGTAGAGCACGTCGAACTGGGCGCAGATCGCGTCGCGAAAATCCTCGGGCGTGCCGCCCCGTCCCAGGAAAAAGCCGATATCGTTGAGTTCCAGCGTATAGGGCACCGAAATCAGGCGCCCGCTCTTGACCCGCATCGGATAGGGCTGGTCGTCGTTGCACCAATCGCAGACGTAGCTTATCCCATTGGCCGCCAGCAGGTCGGGCGTGTTGGGAGTCTCGGCCAACCCCGGACACAGCCAGCCGCTGGGAGTCTGGCCGCTGGCCTTGGCAATCGTGCTCACGGTGGCGGCAATCAGCTCCCCTTCCTGAGCCGGTTCCATCCCCACCAGCAGTTGCGAGTTGGTCAGCCCATGCCCCATGAATTCCCACTTGCGCCGGCGCCCTTCCTCGATCACTTCAGGACAGTACTCGCAGACCTTGGCGTTGAGCGCGACCGTGGCGCGCAGCCCCAACCGATCCATCATGTCCATGAAGCGCCATACCCCCACCCGCAGCGAATAGTCGCGCCACGCGTAGTTGGGAATATCGGGCAGCGTGCGCTGCGGACTGATTCCCACGCCCGAGCCGTCGAATTCGTGATACTCGATGTTGGAGATAATCCACACCGCCAGCCGTGCCTGATTGGGCCAGCGCAGCGGGGCGCGTTTGATAATGGGCGAGTAGTCGTAACGCTGATGGTGCATCGGGGCCCTCCTGCTGTCTTTACTCACAGGCGATTCCCTAAGCTGATTCAGGCGCTCGGGTTTGTCCAGAAGCGCGGGGGTGAAATCGTCGCGGCCCCGCAACAGGGGTAGTTTATTGTAAGAATCGGTAATCGCGTGTAATTTGGTTGGTATCACCGATGATTGGCAGTCCGACAAGTTCGGCCGCCGGCGATCGCTTGATGACCGCGCGGCAAGTGGCGGCCTACCTGAGCCTCAACGAGCGGACGGTGTTGAAGCTGGTGGGCGAGGGCGGTTTGCCCGGGGTCAAGATCGGCAACCAATGGCGCTTTCGCAAGGTCATGCTGGACGCCTGGCTGGACGATCAGATGCTGGGGGTGGCGCCGCGCCAGCTTGAGTTGCACCCGGATGCTCTCGCACCGCGGCGAATGCTCGATCTGGCCAGTTGTTTTCAGCCCGGACAGATAATCGCGCAGCTCATGGCGCGCACCAAGGTGGGCGTGATCGAAGAGCTGGCCGCCCGCGCCCAAGAACTGGGATTGGTGCGCGATCGCAACTGGTTTGCGGGGGCTTTGATCGAGCGAGAGAACATCCTGCCCAGTGCGATCGGCAATGGCGTCGCCTTCCTTCACAGTCTTTATCGCCATCCCGAGCAGGTGGTGCGCCCCTTCATGATCCTGGGACGGGCGCCGCAAGGTATCGATTTTGACGCATTGGACGGCAGGCCGACCCGCCTATTCTTCGCCCTTGGCTTGAAATTTGACGAGTTATACATTCCCTGGTTGGCCAAGCTGGCTCAGATGCTGGCGCGTACGGAAGCGGTGCAGGCGCTCAACGAGGCGCCCACTCGAGAGGCGATTTTCGAGTCCCTCTGCCAAGCGGAGCGGACTTTATTCCCAGCGCATGCTTAAATTGGAGTCCGAATGAATATGGGTGATATTCCGGCTGCGGCCATTCCTGGTACTTCGCTCAGCGCGTGGGTGGAAGAAGTCGCCCGCCTGACTCGGCCCGAAGCGGTGGTGTGGTGCGACGGCAGCGAGGAGGAGGCGGCGCGACTGACCCAACAGGCGCTGCACGAGGGTATCCTGTTGCAGCTCAACGATAAGCTGCGCCCTGGATGCTACCTGCATCGCTCCAACCCCAACGATGTGGCGCGCACCGAGGATGCCACCTTTATTTGCACGCCCACTCGCGATCAGGCTGGTCCTACCAACAACTGGTCGGCGCCGGCGGAGACCTATCGCAAGCTGGGCGGCTGGCTCAAGGATTCGATGCGCGGGCGTACCATGTATGTGGTGCCCTATGTAATGGGGCCGCTGGGCTCGCCCTTCTCGCGGGTGGGCGTGGAGTTGACCGACAGCATCTACGTGGTGCTCAACATGCGGATCATGACCCGGATGGGCAAGGTCGCGATGGACGCGGCCAACCAAGCCGGATTCCATCGGGGCTTGCATTGCACCCTGGATCTCAACCCGGAGCGCCGCCTGATTTGCCATTTTCCCCAGGACGACGCGGTCTGGTCGGTGGGCAGCGGTTACGGCGGCAATGCCCTGCTGAGTAAGAAATGCTTGTCCTTGCGCATCGCGAGCTGGCTGGCGCGGGAAGAAGGCTGGCTAGCCGAGCACATGCTGATCGTGGGACTGCAAAACCCGGCCGGCGAGACCACCTATGTCGCGGCCGCTTTTCCCAGCGCCTGCGGCAAAACCAATTTGGCGATGCTGATGCCGCCGGCCTCGATGCCGGGTTGGAAAATTTTCACTGTGGGCGATGATATCGCCTGGCTGCGGATTGGGGCCGACGGACGGCTGTGGGCGGTCAATCCGGAGTTCGGTTACTTTGGGGTCGCGCCGGGTACCAACGGCCAGACCAATCCCAACGCGATGCGTTCGGTAGGGCACGACACCATCTTCACCAACGTCGCGCTCACCGCCCAAGGCGACGTATGGTGGGAGGGCTGCGGCGTGGCGGCCAGCCCGGGGATGATCGATTGGCAAGGACGCCCCTGGACACCGCAGGCCGGTCATCCCGCCGCCCATCCCAACAGCCGCTTTACCACCCCGATGACCAATAACCCGGTGCTCTCGCCCCATGCCAACGATCCCCAGGGGGTGCCGATTTCCGCCATTATCTTCGGCGGCCGGCGCGCTACCACGATTCCTTTGGTTACCGAAGCCTTCGATTGGAGCCACGGGGTTTACCTGGGGGCGACGATGGGTTCGGAGACCACCGCCGCGGCCACCGGCAAGGTGGGGGTGGTGCGGCGCGACCCGATGGCAATGTTGCCATTTTGCGGCTACAACATCTGCGACTATTTCCAACATTGGCTGTCGATCGGCAAGCGGCTGGCGCAGCCGCCCAAAATCTTCATGGTCAACTGGTTTCGCCGCGACCGCGAAGGCTCTTTTCTGTGGCCCGGCTACGGCGAAAACCTGCGCGTGCTGGATTGGATGATTCGCCGCGTCAACGGTCGCGTCGGGGCGCAGGAAAGCGCGGTGGGGATGTTGCCGCGAGCGGGTGACATCAACTTGCAGGGCTTGGATCTGACTTCGCAGCGGCTGGCGGCGGCGATGGCGCTGGATGCCAGCGAATGGAGCGTGGAGGCCAAGTCCCAGGGCGAGTTCTTTGCCAACCTCGGCCCCACTTTGCCCGCCGAGGTGAAGGCTCGCCAACAGGCGCTGGCCCGGGTCTACCACGCCTGATTTGTTCCCTGGTCCGTCGCGCGTCGATGGCCGCGACGGACCATCCCATGCCGTTGCGCGGCCTCGCCGCGCGATCCAATCCGCGACTACGCCAGCTAAAGCCAATCTCTGCGGCAGCCTTGCCGCCGCTCGGTCATCTAGTGGCATCACCTAGAGCGATGCGACAACACCGGCTTTGAGACGCCAAAAAGTTTCCGTGGCGCTGGTTCGATCCGTGTCACAATGAGGATTGGGAGAGACAGTCATGGCGTTGGAATTGATTTGCCTGTTTCGCGCCGCCGAGCAGGCCGAAGAGGCGTTGACGCAATTGGAGCAGGCGGGCCTCACGATCGCTGACCTGGGCCTGATAAGCCATCGCCAATCGGCCCATCCGCGCCCCAATACCGAAGCGATCGAAAGCGTGGACGTCGGCAAGATCTGGCTTTGGGGCCCGCTCGCTTTTGAGTTGCTGGGCAGCCAGCGCGCGCTTAAGCCGGGTTTGGAGAAGGCCGGAATTCAGAAGCCCGAGGAATTCGTGCAACCGCTGCTCGAGGGAGCGTCGATTTTGGCGGTCTCGGGCGTGGGCGGACGTGTACCCGAAATCCGAGTGATGCTGGAGCATCACCAGGCCAGCAATATCAAGCTGGCTCCCGAGATAGCTCCGTTGGACCGAGCCACCAATCGCTATATCTACAGCGGCTGATCGGGGCGACAGCTTGAAATCCGCGGGCGCGGATGCCAAAAGAAGCGATAAGCTTTGGGCAGAAGGTGACGCTCCATGCTGATCGGCAATCCGCGTGGCAACTACCGTTTCGTTCCTGGGATTGCGCCGTTTTCCTCGGCCGTAATCGCCGACCCCGGCTACGAGATCGTGCATGCGCGGCTGCGCGAGCTGACCCCGCTGGAGCCCGGCTTCGCCCATCTCGATCGCTGTTTGCAGGCCGCCTCGCGTCCGCGCACCGCGCTGTGCGGGGTCCATCTGCGAATCCCCAAGCCGCTTACTTCGCAAGCCTTCGATGAATTCAATAGGCCCTATATCGAAGGGTTGCGGGCCTGGGGGCTGGATGTTGATGGAGCTAATCCGGTGGCGCGTACCAATGTGGCCTTGGCCGTGAACCCGCCGGCGCAAGCTTGCCTGGCGGGATTTTTCTACACCGTGCCCGCGAGCGATGCTCATCCCACCTTCGTGGTTTCAGGCACGCCCGAGGTGCAGGCGCGTTCGGCGGCGGGACGCCAGATCGTGGCGCCGGGCGAGGTCTCGCCGGCCGCAATGCGGCTCAAGGCCCAGTGCGTGCTGGAAGTATTGGAGAAGCGGCTGAGCGAATTGGAAATGAATTGGGACGCCGTTCTCAGCGTAAATCTGTACACCACGGCCGATATCCATGCCTTGCTGCCCACGCTTCTGCTACCCGCGATGGGTCGAGCCGGGCGCGGCGGGATCAATTGGTATTACGCGCGTCCTCCGGTCCAGGAGCTGGAACTGGAAATCGACCTTTTCACGGTTCGCCAGCAAGTCGTGGTCTAAGCAAGCTCCAGCCCCGATCGTGTCGCCGCCGTTTGCCAAAGCGGGGGCCGAGCGATCGGCATGCATTCAGGCGCGCAAAGAGCAAGCAAAAGCTTTTCCCGCACTGACAGCTCGTAACCGCCTGACCCCACAAAGCTTCGCGTTCCCAGACAGTTAGAGCGCGGGCGCACGACAGCTTCGGTCGTTGAGCGCCGTTGAAACTCGCTACCCCTGAGCAGGACCGGCTACTGATGGTTGCCGGCGCAAGGGGGTACCGGCGATGCGTTCGGTGGCGCTGGAATTGGTGCTTGCCCTGCTGATCTCGAGCTGCACGGTAAACCTGGACCAACGCCATTTCTTCCCTTCCTGGGACGGTGTGGAAATAAGCGAGGCGCTGGCCTTTGCCGCTCTCAGTGTTGGCGATGGGATCACTTCCACCCGTAATACCGCCGCCGGCTGTTCGGAGGGTGACCCGCTGGTGATTGCGGTATGGGGCACCAAGTATCCCAGCACCACCGATTACGCCCTGGGCTTGGCGCTCAATGTCGCCGTCGTGATGGCGGTGGCCGAAATCCTGCCCCGCACTTGGCGCAAGCTTTGGCTGATGGGCTTTATCGGGGGCGAGAGCTGGGCGGTAATCAACAACCTGGGGGTTGATTGCTTCCACAACTCGGCCCCTCCCATTCAGCTCGGCGGCCAATAGTCGCACAAGCCTCGCGCTGGTTTGACACAATCGGCGAAACCGCTTTCACTGGGGTTGAAAACCCGCCCGGATGGGCGCCTGGATGCGCGTTTCCAAGAAAGCGCTGCTAGGCTACGATTGCAAGAAACTCGATGGCTTCGAACACAGCGGCATGGCTGCGATAAGCGCTCGTACCCCGGTGCTGATCGTGGGCGGCGGCCCGGTCGGGCTGGCGTTGGCCGGCGATTTGGGATGGCGAGGGGTGGCCTGCACCCTGATAGAAAAGAGCGACGGCACCATCGTGCAGCCCAAGATGGATCTGGTCGGCGTGCGCACCATGGAGTTTTGCCGGCGCTGGGGGATCGTGCAGTGGGTCGAGCAATCGCCCTATCCCCGCGACTATCCGCAGGACTGCGTCTATCTGACCGGACTCAACGGCTATGAACTGGGACGCGAGCCGTTTCCGCCAACCGGTCAGGAGCCCTGTCCGAGCCAAAGCCCGCAAAAGCGCGAACGCTGCCCCCAGGACATGTTCGATCCCATCCTGCGCCGCTTCGCTTGCCGCACGCCGCTGGTCGATCTGCGCTACAACACCGAACTTATTTCCCTGGAGCAGAGCGAGGCCGGCGTCCTGGCCACGGTGCGCCAGGCCGGTAGCGGCGAGCTGACCATCGCGGCCGATTACGTGGTGGGATGCGATGGTGGCGCCAGCACGACGCGCGAGCTGTTAGGCATCGCGATGAGTGGCAACCCGGTGCTGACCTACACCACCAACGTCATTTTTCGCACCGACGACCTGCCCGCGCTGCACGACAAGGGCAAGGGCTATCGCTTCATCTTTATCGGCCCCGAGGGGACCTGGCTCACGATCGTGGCGATCAACGGGCGTGATCGCTGGCGCATGTCGATCGTCGGCACACCCCGGAAGGTCAGCCACGACGAAGCCGACATCCGCGCCCTTATCCGGCGCGCGGTGGGACGCGATTTCGCCTACGAGATCCTTTCGGTCGTGCCGTGGGTACGGCGCGAGCTGGTGGCCGACAACTATGGGCGCGGACGGGTTTTCATCGCCGGCGACGCCGCCCACATGATGTCGCCCACCGGTGGCTTCGGCATGAACACGGGAATTGGCGACGCGGTGGATCTGAGCTGGAAACTGGCGGCTTGCCTGGCGGGCTGGGGTGGTCCCGGGCTGCTCGCCTCCTACGAGCTGGAACGCCGTCCGGTGGGGCTGCGCAACGTGGCCGAGGCCAGCAACAACCTTTCCCGGATGCTCGCCTCGCGCCAGAATCTGCCGCCGCCCGCGGTCTTCGAACCCGGCCCCGCGGGCGAGGCGGCGCGGCGCGAGTACGGCCAATGGTTCACCCAGATGATGCGCCGGGAATGGTTTACCTTGGGCATCCAGTTGGGCTATCGCTACGATCCCTCGCCCATTGTCTGGCCCGACCACACGCCCGCCCCCAGCGATGACCCCAATGTGTATGTCCAAACCGCGCGCCCGGGATCGCGCGCCCCGCACCTTTGGCTGGAGCCCGGGCGCTCCACGCTGGACCTGTTTGGGCAAAGCTTGATACTGCTCTGTCTGGGGTCCGATCCGCCCGCTGGCGAGGGGCTCAGACGCGCCGCCGCCGCGCGCGGGATTGCGCTGGCCCGCGTCGCGTTGCCCAACCGCGCGGTGTGGGAGGCTTACGAGCGGCGCTTGGTTCTGGTGCGGCCCGACGGGCACGTGGCTTGGCGAGACGATCGCGAACCGGAGGATCCCGGGATGGTGCTTGACGTTATTCGTGGGATGCGTGCGCCAGTAGGCGCAGTCGTGGCTTAAGCTGGAGGAAAGCGTATGAAATTGGCTCGTTTCAACGGCAATCGGGTGGGTGTGGTCAACGACCAGCAGCTCATCGACATCTCCGATCTCCTGCCGGTGCCGCCGGAGTTCTGGCCTCCGGTCAGCATGATCAAACTCATCGCCCAGTTCGACGAGCTCAAGCCGCGCATCCAGCAGGCGGTCAAGGAGCGCACGGGCGTGGCGCTGGCTTCGGTACGGCTGGAATCGCCGGTGGTGTGGCCCAACAAGCTGATCGCCTATCCGGCCAATTACGCGCGCCATGGCGAAGAGATGAAGGTCTTTATCGCCGCCACTCAGGGGCCGCAAGCGGTCTCCAGTGGCGCGGCCAATACCTTGGGCTTCTTTTTGAAAGCGGCCTCGTCGATCAGCGGGCCGGCCGATCCGATCGTGTTGCCCGAGCTGCCCGGCAAGCAGATCCATCATGAATGCGAGATGGCGATCTTCATCGGGAAAGGCGGGCGCCATATTCCGCTGGGCCAAGCCAAGAGCCATATCTTTGGCTATGCCTGCCTGGTCGATGTGACCGTGCGCGGCCAGCAGGAGCGGGTGATGCGCAAGTCCTACGACAGCTTCACTCCGATCGGCCCCTATATCGTAACCGCCGACGAAGTGGCCGATCCCGACAACCTCGACCTGGAGTTGTGGGTGAGCGGGGAACGGCGCCAAAAGGCCAACACGCGCGATTTGATCGTCAACGTGCCCAACATGATTTCGATGGCCGCCTCGGTCACCACGCTCTATCCCGGCGACATCATCGCGATCGGCACGCCCGAGGGCGTGGGGCCACTCAAGCCTGGCGACGAACTGACCATCACTATCCATGGGGTCGGCTCGATGACGCTGCCGGTGGTAGCGGGCAAGGGCGGCAGCAACATGGCCTTCGAGGGTGGCAAAGCCAAGTCCGCCTGAGAGATAATCTGCTAATGGAAGCCGGGGACAAGGCCTATTACGCGGCACTGGCGGGCTACAGTTACGAGCCGGGCTGGGCCCGCCGCCAGCCCGCGATGTGGCCGGCGCCCCAGCCCAAGTTCAAGCCCACGGTATGGCGCTTCAGCCAGGCCCGGGCGGCTCTGGCCGCCGCCGGCGGTTTCGTCACCACCGAACAAGCCGAGCGGCGCAACCTGATCCTGGTCAATCCGATCGAGGGCAACTACTACGCCACCAGCCGCAACCTGGTCTGCGCCTATCAGATGGTCAAGCCGGGCGAGAAGGCGCGTAGCCATCGCCATTCGGCTGCCGCGCTACGCTTGGTGATGGAAGCGCAACCGGGCGCCTATACCGTGGTCGACGGGGCGCGGATCGATATGGCGCCGGGCGACGTGGTCCTTACTCCGCCGTTTTGTTGGCACGGTCACGGCAACGAAAGCGCGGCCGAGGCCTACTGGATCGATTTTCTCGACGTGCCGTTGGTGCAGCATCTGGAAGCGATGTTCTTCGAGCCGCATCCCGACGGCTACGAGCGGATCGCACGCCAGGATCCCGCCTCGCCCTTTCGCATCCCCTCGTCCATGGCGTTGGGCACGGATGTCGGGCCAGCGCGGGTGGAGGTCGCGCCAGGGGTGATGCCGACCATCGGCCTGCAGCTCATCCGCCAGCCCGCGGGGAGCGCTTTGGAGGAAGGGCGCAGCACGGCCAACGCCATCTATGGCGTGATCGGTGGCCAGGTCCGGATCGTGGTCGAAGGCGCGCTGGACAAAACCCTCGCGCGCGGTGATATCATCGCGGTGCCCTGTTGGTATCGCCATCGGCTGGAAGCCGAGCAGGATACGGTGATGTTGCGGGTCTCGGATCAACCGTTGATGGCTCTGACAGGTTTGCTCCGCCAACAGGCTTAAACCGCGCGCGCCGGTTTTTCGCGGATCGGCGCCCGCCAGGAGAATCGTCATGGACGCCAAAGCATCAAGTGACTTTTATCAGCGGGTCGAGACCCTCCACCTGCATCCCGGATGGCGCGGCGACCGGCCTGATAACGGCTTGGCGATGCATGAGTTCAAACCGGCGCTGTGGCGCTGGTCCGATGCCCGCCCGGCACTGGATGAAGCCGCGCGGGTAGTCAGCACCGAGCAGGCGGAGCGGCGCAACTTGGCGCTGCTCAATCGCAGTAGCGGGACGACCCTGCCCGCCGCCAAGAATTTCGTCGCGGCCTATCAGATGGTCCAGGCCGGCGAGAAGGCGCGCAGCCATCGCCATGCCGCGGCCGCCTTGCGCCTGGTGGTCGATACCAAGCCGGGAGTCTATACGATTGTCAACGGCGAGCGGCTGGACATGTTGCCCGGCGAGATAGTGCTGACCCCGGCGTTTTGCTGGCACGGTCATGCCAACGACAGCGACGCCTCGGCCTACTGGATCGATTTTCTCGACGTCCCCTTCGTGGCTGCCAATCACGCCATGACCTTCGAACCCTATCCCGAGCCGATCGAACCGGTACGCAAGGCCGATCCGGCTTCGCCCTACCGCATCCCGCCGGCCCAGGTCTTCAATCGCGAACGGAGCTCCGGGATGGTCGAGATCGCCCGCGGCATCATGCCCACCATCGGCCTGCACCTGATTCGCCATCAGGCCGGGGCGCGGGTGGAGTTGTCCAACAGCGTGGTCGGCAATCTCTATTCGCCTACCAGCGGGCGAGCGCGTTTCATCGTCGATGGCGTGATGGATGAAACCATCGGGCCCGGTGACATCCTCAGCGTGCCGGCTCGCCACGCCCATCGGATGGAAGCGCTGGAGGCCGACACCACCGTGCTGCGAGTCTCCGACGAGCCATTGCTGGCACGCTTGGGACTGTTTCATTCGGCAGCGTTGAATTAATCCTGACTTCGAGCGTAGCGCGACGACAAATTTCGGGTCAGAGCGAGGAAGCGGCAGTGGAAAGCACAAGCTCAGAGCAGTTTTACCAGCGGTTGGACCGGCTCAATATCGCTCCCGGCTGGCATGAACCCGAGCGCCGGATGGCGTTTCTGGCCAACCAGTTCCAACCCGGGATCTGGCGCTACCGCGAGGCCAAGGCCGCGATCGACGAAGCGGCCGATGTGGTCAGCACTGAGGAGGCGGAACGGCGCAACCTGATTCTGTCCAACCCGATCTCTGGCGGTTTGGCCCCCACCACCGGTAGCATCATCAGCGCCTACCAGATGGTCAAGCCGGGCGAAAAGGCGCGCACCCATCGGCATACCGCGGCCGCCCTGCGTTTGGTAATCGATACCGAGCCGGGGATGTATACCATCGTCAACGGCGAGGCGATTCCGATGCTGCCCGGCGACGTGCTACTCACGCCCGGAATGTGCTGGCATGGCCATGCCAACGAAGGCGCGGCGCGTGCCTACTGGCTGGATTTTCTCGACGTCCCCTTCGTCCTGCGCATGGGCGCGATGGCCTTCGAGCCCTCACCCAAGGGTTACGAAAATTGCGACCGCAAGGCGCCGGATTCGCCCTTTCGCATTCCCGCCGCCGCGGTCTTCAAGCCCGGCCAAAGCGGTATGGTCGAGATAGCCAAGGGCGTGATGCCAACCATCGGGTTGCATCTGATTCGTCACGACCGCGGCGGGACACTGGAGATGGCCAAGGGACCGATCGACTCGGTTTACTCGGTGATCAGCGGCCAAGCCCGCTTTGCCGCCGAAGGCTGGGAGGCGCGCGCCGAGCGCGGTGACGTGGTCGCGATACCCTGCGAGCACGGCCACAAGATCGAGGCGCTGGCGGACGACACGGTTGTGTTGCGGGTCTCCGACGAGCCGATCTTCACCGGGCTGGGGTTGATTCGCGCCCACTGAGTACTGGACCTTGGCCTCCCCGGGAGGCGCGGCGCCCAGGAAAAAGCCGCCTACCACCGCGCCCAGCATCACCAGGTAAGCGGCCGGATAGACGTAGCGGGCCAGATAGTGGACCCGCGCGGCCCGCTCCAGCGCGCCTCGGCGAACCATCGTGCGGATCACCAGCAGCTCTATCATCACGGAAAACTCAAACACGAAGCTGGTCACGAAGATGCCATCGAAGAAGGTCAGGTAGCTGACTCGCGGCAGTGAATTGCCGATTGCGAAGGAGAAGGCGACCAACGACAGCATCATCGTGATCACGATCTTCGCCTGCCAATCGAACTGTTCCTCGTCGATCCAGAAGACGCCCAGGGTGACGGCTACCATCAGCAGGATTGGAAGAAATCCTTTCCAGAAATAGAACGCGGGCCGGCGGTTAACCTCCAGGTAGAAGTCGGCGCGCGCGGCGAGCTGATCGGCGGCGAAAATCCGCGTCCGCGCCCGACTCATGGTAATTCGCTCCAGGTGCCATTCGGCCAGCCCCACGAAACCTTCGGGCGAGATGCCGTCGTCACGAGGGGAGGGTTCGAAGCTCACCACCGGTGCGCCAATCGCCGGAGGTGATTCCAAGGCCACTTCCAAATGCTGGCGATCGAAAGGGAACAATCGCAGCCACAGCTCGGTGGAGAGGTGAGCGTCGAAGCGCTGGATCCATAACACGCTGCCGTCAGCCTGCGCGCTGAGCGAGGAGGACAGGATAGTCACAGGCGCGATCGCATTGGCGAATTCCACCGGCGGTTTCCAGCTCTCCTGCGGCGGCAGGCTGCGAGCCTCGCCGCCGGCGACCAGGCGCGGGTCGCGCCAGCGCAAAATCAAGTAGCCCTGCAGATTAAAGCTCTGGGCCTGATCGCGGATCGCGGCGAGGTTTGAAATATACAGACCGATCCTGACTGCCAGCGGCTGGCCGGGGTCTATGGGCGGGCTGGCCAGGTCGACGGCGGCGGCGTGCGCGATCACCGTCCAGCCGCACAGCGCGAGTGCCAGGATTGCCGCCACGCCCCATCGTCGCCCCGCGCGAGTTCTTCGGTTGGGGTTAGAGCCTGAGATTCTCTTCTGATTTCCTCGCAATTATCCTCTCCAGGGCTTGGTCGCGCCGTGACGCACGATTATGCCACCGACTCGCCGATATTGGGACAATCGCTGCGAAAATTTCCTTAGCCTACATTTTGTAGAAAATCATATCTTAAGCTGAGCCCGAAGGGGCCAATCTGTAGTCTCGATGCAACAGCTACGTAGCGTACCCGCCACAAGATTCTTCGCATACCCGAAAAACCGTACAGATATTGGCTTGACATATCTCGGCAAGGTTCTTGCTCACACAGCGTGACGCACTGTCTTGGTCGGCAGAGGAAAAGGAATGGAAGACTGCTTCGGGTTGGTAGGTAGTTCCCACGAAGCGATTCGGATCTATACGCCGTTGATGCGGTTGTTGCGGCCTGCCCAACATAGCTTGATGGGCGCGTTGGTATTGAGCTGGCTCTTGGAGCAAAGCGCCCGGGGGTTGCAGGAATGGACTCCCGCTCCCGATACATTGGCCCAGCGGCTGGGGATCCCGTTTCGCGACTGGTTGGCTGCGCTGCAACTGCTCAAGGGGCGTGGCTACGTCGGCGAGCGTTTCGGCAAAGAGCCGTCGTGCAACACTCGCGAGCTTAAGCTCGACTCTATCCGTCTTAACGATGATCTCAATGGCAGGGCCGGGGAGCATCGCCCGCTTTACGCCTTGGCACGATAACCAACGCCCGCCCTGCGCTTCCTCTTTGGTCCGATCCTGCTCCTGATTCGCGGCCCACACATTTTTTCGTAGAGGTAACAATGAGTCGCCTTCCCCTCACCCGGCGCTGGCCGGTTGTCGTCGCCGTCGTGCTGTCTTCGCTCGCCCTATGCCAGCGGGCGGCATGGTCCGCTACCGGTTGCGTGTCGATCGCTTCGCCCGCTTCCGGTGGTATCGTCAGCGCTTCCAACGTACCGATTCTGACCACCGATGACTGTATCGGGCAGTGGTTTGAGTGTCTGGACGTAGACAACGTCGAACAGGGTTGCGCCGGAGTTGGGCAACTGGTTTGGAACGCGACTGCCGCGGTACCGGGCAGCCATCAGATAGCGGTCTTGAGCTACTCCGAGGGGCCGAACAGCCAGCTTCTGGGTACAGCCGTGGAAACCGTATCGTTGGGCTGTCTGTCGATTACTTCGCCGCCGACCAACAACGCTCTGAGTCTGGACAGCGCAGTTCCGATCGGCACCAGCGATACCTGCGCGGGAGCCTGGTTCGAATGCCTGCAGATCGACGGCTCGCCCGATGGCTGCGCGGCGCTGGGTCAACTGGTGTGGAACACGTCAGGCTACGCGATGGGCAGCCACGAGATCGAGGTGAGTAGTTATTCCGAAGGTCCCAACAGCAAGGTCCTGGCCAGCGCATCGCAAACGTTACACCTGGGCCATTACACGACCTTGCCCCCGCTGGCCGCGCTGCCCAGCGAGTCCAGTTGCACCGCCACGGTCAATCAGAGCCCGCTTCCGGAGAACGCACCGTGGAACCAGGACGACGGGACTGGCTACAATTCCAACCAGCCCCCGTCTGGTGGTGTACCGAGTTACTTCTACCAGAACGCCACGCTCGGCGGTCAATTTCCCCCATCCGACTTTGCCCGGGTGGACGGCGCGTACGCCGGCACCACCGACGACATCATCCGAGTCTATGCCTGCAAGTGGGGCATCGATGAAGACGTGGTGCGGGCCCAAGCATGGGTGGAAACCCGCTGGCATCAAGACTGCCCCGCTGCCCACGGCGGTAGCGGCTGCGTGGAGGTAGGCGACCTCGACAACCCCCCGGGTGACCCGGGGGTCGCGGGTCTATCCAGTTTTATTGCCAGTTCAACGATCTCGCCAGACAACGTCTTCAGCGGCTTTGACGGCTTTGCCGATGCCCCCTCGGGCCAGTTGACCTGCGACAGCGGAAATACCTATTGCACCACCAGCAAGGCCAGCCACTGGGATACATGGGGGATGTGGCAGGACAAGGTATATTACGAATGGGAGACTTGGCCGATGGTGCAGGAAAGCACACCGTTCGGTGCCGATCTGCGCATGGCCGCGACCCGCGCCTGCCTCAACGGCGACCAAGCCGTCTATTTCACCAGCCAAGGCAGTGTTGCGCCTTATCTGGCGGCGATTGCCGCCGCGACCACCAACCCGAATCAAACCGCGCCCATTCAGCCGGTAAGCGGCTTTACCTTGAACAACCTTGAGTATGCATTGTACGGATGTCTTGCCGCCCATTTTTCCGGCGACTGGTACGATTCGGCGGCAATCGGTTATCTGGGTAACATCCTCCAGGCCCAGGCCAGCGCCCCCTGGCCGGGTGGAAACCGATAGAGAACCGAGTCGATCGCAAGCCGGGGCGCGCCCTGGGAGTCATTTGACCGCCAGATAGTGAACGAACCCGGCGCGACAGTCCTCGCTCGCCTGTTCTCCGCGGTCATCATAGAAGGCCTCGATTTTGAATCCGCTGTTTTTCAACTGGGCGAGCTGAGCGGAAATGGAGATATAGTAGGTAAGGATCGAGTAGTTGAGGCCGCTATCGTTCACTATGGCATACTCGGCGGTAGCGCGCTCATCGCGGCGCATCCGAAGGTGTCGGTGTATAAGCAGTAAACCCATCACGCCCCGCTTCAAGGCCCTCAAGGGGGAGTACTTGATGCTGGATGAGCGCCTGCCTCCCGGACCCAGGCAGGCCCGGTTGTGGCTGGAGAAGAGAAAGAGGCCGCCGGGTTTGAGCACGCGGCGGATCTCAGCCAGCGCTCTGAGGCGATCTTGGTGGGCAATGTAATCAAGGCCGTTGAAAGAGAAGAAGGCGAAGTCGAACTGCTCGTCGGAAAAGATACTCATTTCGCGGACGTCGCAGCAGAGGATCGAGTCCAGGTTCAGGCGCTTGCGCGCCCGCTCCACCATCCCCCTGGAGTAGTCAATGGCGGTGTAGCGGCGGCTGATTTCCAGCAGATAGGGCGTGGTCCGGCCCGCCCCAACCCCAATGTCGAGGAGCGCCACGCCCGCGATGCGGGGACGTAGCCGCTTGAGGATCACGCGTTCGGCTGGGCTCAGGCCGGCCGAACGCTGGAACGCTCTCAGCGCCGCTCTGCCTTCGTATGCCCGATGGTTTAGTCTGTCCATCGCGTCGGTCGATGATGTGCCCTGCATTGTCGAAGCTTCCTCTTGGCCCGAGCTCAAGCAGGCAGTCGGTTTCGATTGGCGCTAACCAACCGGTGCAGCACCGATTGCGCGCTTAGCGCTGCCGTCTGGGCCAGACGGACCAACGCCGGCGCCCCCGCGCAGAGGTAGGTGTACTCCTTGACCGTGGAACCGCCGAACGAAGTTTTGAAGCGGGTGATGCCTTCGCGCGGGTCTTCGCGGATTCCGCCGAAGTCGTAGGTCTGAAACCCCAGTTCCTTGTAGTGACGGATTTCCCACCAATGCAAAAGCTTGTTTGCCTCGCCCGAGATTCGGGCCATTTCGGGATTCTCCAGCCGCCGGTTCGCGGTAAATAAAAGCCGGGCGCGTTTCAATTCGTGGTCCACCAGCATGATATGGCCGCATATCGGCGTGCCGTCGAGGTAAACCACCGAGAGATCGCTGAAGTCCAAGTAGCGCCTCAAGGTCTTCCGGCTCATCGGAGTTACACCCACGCGCTTGGCGCGCGCGAAATCGTTGAACAGTTCGAGAAAAGCCTCGGGGGAAGCTCGGTCGTCGCGGACGGTCAACCGAGCGCCGAGGTTCTCGGCGCGTCGGACATGCTCGGCGGTCTTCAGCGATAGGTTCTTCCACAGGGCACCCAGCGGCGCGCTCAGGTCGATCAGGCTGGCGAGCGTTTCCTCGATCCTGAAAATATTTCGCCCGGTGTCCTTTTTGACGCTTGTGTAGAACAACCTCACGATGCGGTTGGCGGGTAGTTGTTCGGTCGCCTGCGCAATGGCCGTTTCGGTAGGAAAAAATAGAACCCAGTAGGGAACAATCCCAAAAAGTCGTCTGCAGTTGGCAATCAAGTTAGGCCTCCTCGTTTTTTGCGTTGCACTGGGCTCCTCCGACAGATGCGGTGGGTTGGCGGAAGCACCGGTGGCAGGTCAAGCTGAGCACCAGATGGAAGGGCTAAGTTCCCAGGAGCGCATGGACGGCAAAGGGCGCGCGCCCTCCTTTGTTCTTTCCTCAGCTAACCTAAGGCTCCGATTCCCCTGGTCGAATTCCGCTGGCATCGGTCTTTGTGCCTAATAAGCCCGGCCCAAGGCTTTCCGATCGAAGGTTATGAGAGAGCGCTGGAGGAATCCGAGCGTTCCCTGCGACGCAGCAGGCGGCGTCGAAAAACGTACGATGAGCGTGCCGCAACAGATAGATCCGAAGAACGACCTCTTGTAAGCCATTACGTAGCCCCCTTAGCGCAATGAGCACGTTCTCCATGGCTGTCGGCCACGCGCAGTATTAAGTCGGCCTGAACCGCGCAGGAACTAGCAACCAGGGTGCCAGGCGGACAATCCGCGATTGCTGGCCTGCAACGTCCGGTAAGCGCCGACTCTGAAAGATCGCCGTTGTAAATCATGCACCACGCCTGCTACCTGGCGCGGTTGGTGCGCTGCGGAAAGACGCGGATGCCCAAACAAACTAAGCGAAAAAGATCTGGTCGACCGGCCTGACGCGTTTTGAAGATCAGGCGCGAGCGCAGGAAAGGATCGCGCTGGATTTTGCCCACTGCCTGCTGGAGGTGGAAGCGGTTTGAACCTTTTACACTGGCACCTCGTCAAAAATTTCAAAAAAGAAAAGGAGGCCGCTTGCCAAACCTTTACGAATCCACCGCCCAGCTCATTTACTCGTGCTCGAGTCAGCGGCATGTCGATTGCGTGCGAATCCCTCGGGAACGGAGTCTAAACGGACGCCCACAACAATGATCGTAAATGATCGTGAGGAGAACGCCGGGACTTCGACCGCGATCGTTTCGCCGGGAATAGGCGTGTCAAACTCCAGCGGAAGCACATCTCCAATGTGACCGTCAAAGGGTTACGCTTATTACCAGGGCGGGCACACAACCGAAATTGCGCCTGGGACCAAGCAGATCATCACCCTCACGCGACTGGATGTCGTTAATCCGTATGACACCACGGGGGGCAGACCCCCCAATCCTGGACCATGACACCAAATGCTTCCGGCAGCGGAAACAGATGCAACGACTCAGGGACGAGCTGCTATCCATAATTGTTCGGCGCCGTTAGCACCACCTCAAGTTCTGGGCCTGTAAACATCGACGACCTCTGCATCCTGTCCGTAGATCTCGGGCCGTAAGGCAGGAATTGGTTTATCAATGGATCGAGCGGGCAGCACGAACTTCGAGGTTCGCGAACCGGAAATCTCGATGCCGGCGAGGGCACGCAGTGCGTCAGCCAGGGCAGCTATCGACCTCGTCGAACGCGCGCTGGGCTGGTGGCATCGCCACCAGCGTGTCTCGCCCGGCGGCTCGCCGGTGAAGGTCAACCTTGGCAGCGGCCTGTACGTCGCTCCGGGATGGATCAACATTGACGGTAGCATCAAGGCCGCTCTCGCGGGCTGTCCTGAGCCACTACTGCGGCTGGCCTATCGAAGCTTGTCGATGCCGGCGGTTGGCTCTGAGGAGGAATTTATAGCGCTCCTCAACAACCACGTTTTCGTTCACCACAACCTGCGGCACGGGATTCCGCTGCCCGACTATTGCGCCGATTTCGCCTACTCCTCTCACGTGCTCCATCACCTGTACTACGAACAGGCGGCCGCGCTGCTTAAGGACGTGCATCGAATACTCAGGCCAGGCGGCGTCGCCAGAATTGTCGTGCCCGATTTGGAATACATCATCTCGCTTTACCGGCGGGGCCAGCGCCAGGAGTTTTTGAGCTACTTTTTCTATCCGTCCGAGGTGCGGGGCCAGCTTAGCACCCGGCACTACCAGTACGACTTTGTCTTGCTCCGGGACCTCCTTGCCTCGGTCGGATTTCGCGACGTCAGGCGCTGCGCATTCCGAGTGGGCCAAGTGCCGGATCTGGATGCGCTCGACCGCATGCCCTCGGAAAGCCTTTACGTTGAAGCATCCGCTTAGGCCGCTCAGAGCCTCCATATGACGGACGACTTTCGGCGCTTTCTCGGCGAGCATCCCGGCTACGCGCTGCTTCATGATAAGCTATTGCGAAGCCGACGCGCGGACCGCGCAGGCCGGCTTCTGGCCTCGTCCGCCGAGTTGGTTTTTCGCGCCTACGGCGAAACCCTGGGCCCGGTCGCCGACGAAATTTGCGCCATCCTTGAATCCGACTACCCCAGCGACTATGTCGAGCGGTACCTCGATCGAGTCGCCGCGCTGAATGTTCTCCAGCGCAAGTTTGACCAGGAGCCCTGCGCACGCAATCTTGGCGACCGCACCGCCAAGGTGGAAACCGAGGATTACAATCTCGGCCTCTTGCTATCTATTGTCCTAACGCCGCATCGTTTTGCGATAATGGAACATCTAGAGTGGTTCCTGCGCGCCCAGGCGACGCGGCTGGCGCATGGACGGCTGGCAGCTATTGGAATCGGCAGTGGCTATGAGGTGCTCCGGGCGGCGCGAATCCTTACGCGATGGGACATCGAGGGGTACGACCTCGACGAGGCAGCCAGGGCTCGAGCGCTTCGGCTGCTGGCATCCCAGCGGATCGGGAGCGGTGTACACCTGGGCACCCACTTTCCGCTGGAGCATCCAGAGCCGATGCTCATGGGCCGCTATGATGCGATCGTGATGTGCGAACTCTGCGAGCACCTGCCCGAGCCGCAGAAGGCGCTGCTGAATGTTGGCGGTTACTTGCGCGCTGACGCGCAGGCGTTCGTGACCATGGCTATCAACATCGCCCAGGAGGACCACGTCTTCCTGTATTCGACCGTGGACGAATGCCGCGCCCAATTGGAAGAGAGTGCGCTTCGGGTGGCCAACGAATGGCTTGCTCCACAGCATCTATTCGGCCAGTCTCAAGACCGCTGGAGGGGCAATTACATCGCGATTGTTAGTCGCGGCGGCAACTGAGCAGTTCAGAATTTCGGGCGCAGCCAAGTCGCCTTCTTCAGTTGCTGTGACTTCTGTCTCGACCCAGGGGCTTATTGCCAACAACGATCTCTCGTCCGCGCGGGCGAGCGCGATTGCGCTTAGCAAATACCTCCTGCTGGCGTCAATCGCGAACCGCCCGCAGTGCCGACCCGCTGGGGCCCAGATGGCACACGTAGCCCTCGACGGGAGGCCGCCTAGCGGTTCTCAGGATGGCGCCATCTGCTTGAGGTAAACATTCTGCATCTGGCGCGGTTGATGTGCCGCGGAAAGGCGCGGGTGGTCAAACAAATGGAGCAGAAAGATCTGGTCGATCCAGCGTGCGTTTTTGAAGATCCGGCGCGAGCGCAGGAAGCGATAGCGCTGGATTTTGCGCATCGGTTGCTCGGCATTGAACTCGTTGATCGCAAGTAGTTCCCCGGCCCAGTCGCAGTAGGTGGGCAGGACGATGTCATCGAAGTAGAGCGTTGGCAGGAAAAGATATTTCGCCGGATCCGGATCTTTAAAGATGGCGAGCGCTTGTCGAGTCGAGGAGTAGTAGTCAAGGTCGAAGGCGACAAAGCCCAATGGCGCTTCCGGCGTCAGCGAAGTTCGCAGAAACTCAGGTACAGTTTCGTTGACCGGCCCGATCATTAACTTGCAGTTGGTCGTGAGGCGCGCTCGAAGTCCGGCCTCGTCCATGGTGAAATCGCCGGCGCGAAAATATTCCGGGTGATCGCGCCAATCGACCGGGGGCGGCATACCCGTTCCCGAGTCGAACCCCACAATTCTTATGTCGACGCCAGTGGCCGCCGTTACCCGTTTGGCCAGGAGGGAGAGATTGATCAGTCCCTCGCCGCCGGCTACTCCAAACTCGATCGCGGTAAAGCGGTCGAGGCCCAGGTCGCGCGCATGGTCGGCGGCCGATAGCAGGCTGTAAGCGTAATGGGGGCGTTGGACCAGGTCCCACGCCACCTTGGCGCGAAAGCTGCCGCACGCCGCGACAAGGACGGCGCCCAGGTTGAGATGAAGCGGCTCGGTCAGCCGCTCCTTGAGAATTCGCGAGCGTGCGCTCGGTTGATGAACAAGTTTTTGCATCAACACTGTGGGTCACCTTCCCTCGCCCAGCCGGAATAAATTCGCGTTCACCATCGGGGCGCCGGTTTCAGAATTCAGCGCGCAGCCAGGTCCTGCGCTCCAGTTGCCGTTTGACGTCCGCGATGTAGCCAAGCGCGGGCGCGCTGATAAGCCATTCGAAAGTCTGGATTGAAGGCAGTGTTGTCCTGGCCCCAGGGCCAGCCTCCGAAATCATGGAATTTCATCTACGGGGCTACCTGCCCGCGGCTCCCAATTGGAGGGCGCGATTTGTGCCGCGCACTCGGCGTCGCTGGACCAACTGGAGTGTGGCTGCAAGCCGACGAAGTAGCGGCTGGGCGTCGCCTGGCCGCGGCCACTGCAACAGGCCAAAAGAAACCCACCAGGGGCGCGCGGCATCCTGAACAAGCGTGGCCTGACCTTTTTCAACAGGGAAGCCTCCGAGGATGCAAGCATGATTCAGCCTACCAAAGCGGCCATCGGGCGCGACGTGGTGGCGAGCGCTTGGCGCGTTCGGGCGGCCTCGGCCTCGAGGTTAAGCAGCCGGTGGCGCTCGGCCAGTGCCCAGACCACGCCAAACAGGAAACCGCTGGCTTCGATACAGTCGCCGACCGCGGCCTCTGTCAGATTGAGGATGAGCAGCGGGATCGCAATCAGAAAGAACATCGATTTCAGCCGCCAGGGGTCGCCCGGCAGGCGGAAGATGGAAAACCAGGGACGCAGCATAATGAAGAGCCAGAAAAGCGTGGCTGGAATCCCCACGCCCACGGCGTGATTGAGATAACCGTCGTGCAAGGAACTGTGGGGACCCTGGTCCCAGGGACCCCACCACAGTGGAAAATATGGACTGTCCAGGATGGCGCCGCCCACTTCGTAGCCGTAACCGCGAATTGGATGGCGGGAGATCGCGCCAATCACGAACTGCCACATGTCGGTGCGGCCGGTCAAAGTGGTGACGTTGCCGCGGTCGACGTAGGCGCTGAACTGGTGGCCCATCAGGAAAGCGGCGGCAATCGCCAGCGCCAGCCCGGCGCCAATCGCCAGCATGCTTTTGGCCCGATAGCGCCAGATGCAATAGAGAATTGCCCCCACGGTCAGACCGATCATCGGCGAGCGCGAGTCGGCGGCCGCGCAGGCCCCTAGGCTGCCCGCGATCAGCGCCGCCAGCAGCCATTTGTTTCGGCGATCGGCGCTCCGCCAGCAGACCAGGGCGGGTCCCACCGTGAGCAGCAGCAGCACACCGACGTCGTTGGGGCCATTGAGGATGCCGCGAAAGCGCTCGATCCCGCCGACCTGCAACCCGAGCTGTCGCATTTCCTGCAAGATTGCGGGATCGATAGTGTCCTCGGGGCTGAGCCAGTTGAGGCTATGGGGTCCGAACAGGCCAAACACGACAACCAGCGCCACAATTACCGCCGCACCCAACATCGCCCGCCACACGAGCTTCAGCGCCCGGGTCTCGTCGTCTACCTGACTGACGCAGCAGGCGATCGCGGTGAACATCATGATCGAATCGGCCAGTCGGGAAACCGAAAACACCGGCGCGAGCGAATAGCTGATCGTGAAAAGGCCCCACAGAAAGTAAAGCGTATAAAGACGGAAGCCGCCTTGGCGCAGGATTCCCGAGCGCAGGACGCGAGGTATCATCGGCAGGCACAGCAGCATCGCGATCCCGTAATGAATCGCGGCTCGCGCTCCGGGATTATCCAGCACGGCCGTGGATAGCAGCAGAATCAAAAGGGTCAGAGCAAAAATCAGCCAACTTTCGTGGTGCCAGGCATAAATGGCACCACGAACTATCCCGTAGGCTGCGCCCGATACAGCCAGGATGAGGACAATGCGGATGTTGGCACCGGCGATAAACCAGAGCGAGACCGCGGCTAGCAGGAGGCATCCGCCGATAATCGCGCCTGCGCTCCGCCATCGCGCGGGGGGTGCCGGCGTCGCATCTGCAATTGCCTCCAGCGCGCCGGCCATCGTCAACCTCGCAATCCGGCCCGATGCGCCAAATAGGAGCGGATCCGGATGCCGCGCTGAACCAGACCGATGGTGACTCGACGGCGAGCGGTGCCGACTGTTCCGGCGTGGAGCAAAGCGTGGAAATCGGTCAGCCGGGTGTCATCGAGGATCGGAATGCGCGGGAAGACCTGGCGGCCGTCGATCCTGGCGCGGCGAAAATCCGAAGTCATGACGCTGGTATAACCGGTGGCAAAGGCTGCCGTCAGGACGCGCCGATCGTAGGCGCCCAGGGGACATCCGAAACTGGTGACTGCGAGGCCGGCGAGATCTTCCAGGCGCCGCTTGGACTCGCGCAACTCGCGCTCCAGCTCGCGGTCATCAAGGGTGTTGAAGGCCCGGTGGTGAATTCCGTGCGAGCCGATGCTCATGCCCAGGCGCAGGAGTTGCGCGATCTGCGATTTGGAGATGTAACCGGCGCTGTCCAAATGGGACCAGGTCAGATAGAAGGTCGCACGCAGACCTTGGCGGCTCAGGAGTTCGGCCGCGAACAGGTCGCTAGTATGTCCATCATCGAAGGTGATTGCCAGGGGAAGCGGCTCGCGCGCGACTTGCTCTGGGCCTAATTCCTCGGGGAGCAGCGCTCGCCAGCCTTCGTCGCACAGCAAGTTAAGCTGATCGCGGAAAGAGTCATATGCCACCACGTGGCGCCGACTCCAGTGGGCTGGGGCGTTACCGCAGGGTCCTCCGCCGATCCCGTGATACATCAGAATAGGGATTTTGCGGTTGGCCAGCCGCCGTTTTGCTTCGAATGGCACCGGGCGAAATCTCTCCCTGGCGCCCAAGCGCAAACTTCATGCCTTTGCCGGATGATTGAATAAGGCGTTTTCTTTAACGGTTATGCGCTGGCGTTTGTAAAAGCTTCCAACCGCCTGGTGTAAAAGCGAAAAAGTCCCGGACGGCCTGATCGCGGCAACTGAAACGAGTGTCCGAACTATCCTGTCCGAAGCCTTCCCAGGACTCAGGCGCGGGCGGAATGCTATCCGTGAGCGTCGGCTAATTTCAGGCGAGGGCGTAAGTCCGGTTGTAAAGCCTGCCGTGGCCAGGTTGTAATCCGTTCTTCCTAAAAGCTTCCATCCCGGCGAAGCGCAAGCCCAAACGTCTAATAGATATTCGGTAAAGGCGGCTTGTCCGCACCCGGCACGCGGCTTGCTCACCGACCAACCCGGGTGCGAAGTCGATGAATAAGCCGTCGCTCAAACAGTTCAAGCTCGCCGGCTTAGGCCGTGCGGTGGTCGTGACCGAAGCGTTCGATGTGCGCGCCGCGGCCATGGGTCTGGGGTGGGCGCTGATGCTGGCGGCCGTGGGTTTTTGGCTGGCCGGCTGCTCGGCATCCAACGAGAACGGGTTGCCTCGCCAGGGCGTCGCGATGTCGCCCCAGGCCTGCATGGCCAACGTCTCGTTGCAGCGCGCCCAGGCCCCCGACGGCAGCTACCTGATCCAGCCCAGCGACGACCTGGTGATCGATTTCTACCTTAATCCGGAATTCAATCAGGACGTGACCGTGCGGCCCGACGGCAAGGTTTCCTGCCGCCTGGTTGGGGTGGTGCAGGCCGCCGGCCTTACGCCCCAGCAGTTGGCCAGCAACCTGGATCAGGCCTATCTGCGCGAACTGCGCGCGCCGGGCGTGACGGTCACGGTCAAGAACATGCCCAGTCGCCAGATCTTCGTGGAGGGTGAGGTGGCCCATCCGGGCGCATTCCCGGCCGAAGCGGGGACTACCATCCTGCAGGCGGTAGCGGAAGCGGGTGGTCTTACCCAGGACGCTGGATCGAAGGCAGTGCTAATCCGGCGCGATGTCTGCGGTGTACCGCAGCATTCCACCGTGAGCCTCAAGCACGCGCTCAACCGCAGCGGCTCGGATGACGACCTGGCGCTGGAATCGCGCGACATCGTGGTGGTGCCGCCCAGCACCATCGCCAGCATGGACAATTGGGTCGATCACTACATTCGCCGCCTGATGCCGGTCCAGCCCTATCTGGCCGCCAACACGCCGATTCTCTAGCACAAGCGAGCTGAAGCGATGGGAAGCCGCGACTGGAATTACTGGTTGGAGCTGATGGCGCGCCGGCGCCTGATCATGATGGAAGTAGCGGGCACGGTGTTCGCCGTGGTGGTGTTGATTACGGTGCTGTGGCCGCCGGTCTACGCCTCGCGTGCCGAAATCCTGGTTCAGCGCAATCGCGCGCAACTGCTGGTGTCGCCAGACCTGAGTGAATCCACCCAGGCCAAACAGGAAATCGTCAGCACCCCGGTCAGCGAGGAGGAACTCAACTCCGAGCGCGAGCTGCTTAGCAGCCCCTACCTGGTGCGCAAGGCGATCGAAGGGCTGACGGCGCCCGTCCATCATCAGGGCCCTGTCGCGCGGGTCTTGGGCTTGATCAAGACGGTGCTGGGTTTGCCGGGATTGACCTATCGTCTCCTGCACGGGACTCCGCAAATGACCGCGCAGGATCGCTGGGTGCGGCAACTCAGCGAAAAGCTCGGAGTGTCGGTGATCAAGCGCTCGGATATTATTGAGATAAGCTTCCGCTCGCAGGATTCGCTATGGTGTCAGGAGTTCCTGGAGCATCTGATCAGCGCCTACCTGGAGCTGCACGGCCAGCTTTCCAACGACCCGCAAGCGCAGCAGTTCTTCCAGACCCAGGCCACGCTGCTGCAGCGCAAGTTGCAGCAATCCGAGGACCAGCTGCGCAGCTATGAGCTGCAAAGCGGGATCAGCAATCTCGGTTCCCAGCAGCAGGCTCTGATCACCCAAGCATCGGATTTGGGCCTGGAGCACGCCAAGACGGTGGCCGATCTGGCCTCGGCTCAGCAGGAGGTGCAGACCCTCACCGCGCAGATCAAGGGCACCGCCCAGCGAATCAACAAGGAAACGCGCTCCGAGCAGAACCTGGCGCTGCAGGCCCTCAAGCCGCAAGTAATGGCGCTCAAGTCCGAGCGCGCGGATTTGCTCAGCCGCTATCAGCCGGGCAGCGAGCGGATTCAGGAGATCGACGCCAAGTTGGCGGCTGCGCAGCGAATTCTCGATCACGAAAACCACTTGGAAATCAGCGAGTCCAGCACCGATCTCAACCCGGTCTGGGTGATGCTCGACTCCAACCTGGCTCAGGCGCGGACCCGGGTCGCGTCGCTCTCGGCCACCGAACAGAAGCTGGCCCAGGAGATCGATCAGGTGCATCGCCAACTCGACCAGACCGTGACCAACGGGGTGGAGTTGGGGCGTCTGCAGCGACAGGTCGATACCGATCGCGAGGCGTACCTGTCCTACGTGCGCAAGGCTGAAGAGGCGCGCGCCGCGGGCGCCCTCAACTCCGACAAAATCCTCAACGTCAGCGTGGCCGAGGCGCCGCTGCTGCCGCTGCGGCCGGTCTTTCCCAAGCTGTGGCTCAACGTGGCGGTGGGGTTGCTGATGGCCTTGGTCCTGGCGCTGGCGGCGGCCGAGTGGGAAGAACAGCGCGACCCTCGCATCTACAGCAGTGCGACGATCGCGCGCGAGAGCGGACTGAAGACTTTTAGCGTGCTGCACAGCGAGTTCTAAGACAATGTATTACCGCTATTTCGGCCTCAACGGCCCTCCTTTTGAGTTCACCACCGCCCCCGCCGCGCTCTATCTGGGCAAGGAGCACAGCGAGGCCTTGGCCGCCCTGGAATGGAGCGTGTTGCGCGAACCCAGCGGCTACACCCTGTTCGTGGGCGAGCCCGGAACGGGTAAGACCACCTTGGTCAGCGCCATTCTGGCGCGCCATTACCAGCGCGTGCGCGCGGTCTACCTCAACCATCCCAAGCTCTCCTTCGACGAAATTCTGGTGCGCATCACTCGCCAACTCGGGATTGAGCCCGAGAACCAGGGCAAGCTGGCGGTAATCGAGGCCTTCAATCAGTACCTCAACCGGCTGCAGCCGGAGGAACGCGTGGTGATGGTCTTCGACGAGGCCCAGGCGCTGAGCGACGAGTGCTTCGAGGAGTTGCGCCTGCTCGCCAACCAGGGCCATCCCGAGCGCCGCCAGGTCCAAATCGTCTGGGCCGGTCAGCCCGAGTTGGCCCGCCGTCTGCAATCGCCCGCGCTCAAGCAGCTCAATGAGCGTATCGGGGCGCGCTCCATGCTCCATCCGCTGCCTGACTCCGAGGTGCTGGAATACATCGCGCATCTGGTTAGTGCGCGCGGCGGACGGTCCGACGCCATCTTCAGCGGGCGAGCGCTCAAGCTGGTGGTGCAACACAGCCATGGGATCGCGCGCCGGGTCAACATTCTGTGCCACAACGCGATGCTCAGCGCCTTCTCGCGCAATGAACGGCGGGTCAGAGCCGACGTGATGCGCGAGGTAGTGGCCGAATACGACGACTTCGCCAGGGTCGCGCCGATGCCGGTGGTTGCTCCGGCGGTGCGCTGGCCGGTGCGGGTGCGGCGTGCCGCCTTTGGCCTGGCCTCGCTGGCGTTGCTCGGTGCCAGCGGCTCGTGGTGGTTATGGCATGCGGCTTCGCCGGATCAGCCCGATCTCAAGCCGCAGGCGGTGCAGACTTTCGAGGCTCCGCTGTCGCTGGTCGATCCGCCCAAAGTTCACGTCGTTCCCGGGCCTGTCGCGGTCAGCAGCGCACCCGTAGCCAGCGCACCGGTAGTCAGCGTGGCCCCCGCGGCGCCGGCGCTTGAGCCGCCGGCCAAGGCAGTGCCGGCCGCGCATGCCAGCGTGCTGCCAATGCGAGTGCGAGTACACAGCGGAGATACCGTCACGGCGATCGCCCAGCGCTACCTGGGCAGCGCGGATGACTTGGCGCGATTGGCCGCCAGAAATCCGCAGATCCGGGATTTGGACGTAATTTATCCCGGCGAGGTTATCAACCTGCCACCGCCTGCCAACCCCGAGGCCAACTAAACCATGGGCAAGTATTCCCAGACCCTGGAGCGGCTCAAGCTTGATCCCGATCATGCGCCCGAGCCCCGAGTCGCGCGCCTGCGCGCCGACTCCGGACGCGGTACTAAAACCCTCATTCCGGTGGGGCCAGGGGTGGTTCCGCGCGGGGTGCTGCAGGCCGACGTGCTGCGCACGCTCAGCGAGCGCCTGGCACCGGTAGCGGTGGTGGAAAAAGCGACCCGCGTGCTGGTGGCCGGATGCGAACGGGGCGACGGCGCTTCTACTATGGCTGCCGCGCTCGCCTTGGACCTGAGTCAGCGGCTGGGGCTGCGTACCCTGCTAATCGATGCCCATCTGCGCCAGCCCGCGCTCCATCTTTTCTTTCACCCCACCAATAGCGGGCAGCCGATGCTGCTGGATGGCGATTTGCAGATTCAGCCTACCGGCTTGCGTGGTTTGGACTTGGCAACTTGCTCGCCGGCCCTGGTGCAGGGGCGAGAGCCAAGTGCGAGCGAAGGTTACGAAAGGCGGTGTGCCGAGTACCAGGCGACGATCGTCGATCTGGGCGTGCCCCGGCTGGATCCGCGAATGCTGGTGCTGGCGCGGGCCGGCGACCCGATTCTGCTGGTGGTGCGCTACGGCCAGACCGAACGTTCCCACCTGGTTACCACTGCCAGCGCCTTGCGCGCCGCCAACCGCTCGATGGCCGGCGTGATTCTCAACGACAAGACCGATCCGATCGGCAAAAACCTAAGGAGATTGATCCCGGTATGAACCAGATCAACAGCGAGCTGGGCGCGCCGGCGGCCAGAGTCAACGGGCTGGCGCGTCGAGCCGAAGGGCAGGTGCGCGGGCTGGCGGTGGTAGGGCTGGGTTATTGGGGCCCCAATTGGGTCCGCAATTTCACCCAACTGCAAAGCGGGGCGCGGGTGGTGGCGTGCGATCTCGATGCCGGCCGGCGCGAGCGCATCCGCAAGACCTACCCCGAAGTTCAGACCTGCGAGCGGCTGAGCGCGGTGCTCCAGGATCCGGAAATCGATGGGGTGGTAGTGGCCACTCCGGTCAGCACCCATTACCCAATCGCGCGCCAAGTGTTGGAGGCGGGCAAAGCGGTGCTGGTGGAAAAACCGCTGGCGATGTCGCGCCGGCAAGCCGAGGAATTGGTCAGTTTGGCGCGCGAGGCCGATTTGCCGTTGATGGTCGGTCACACCTTCGAGTACAGCGCCCCGGTGCTCAAGGTGCGCGATTTGATTGCTCGCGGCGAACTGGGCGAGGTGCTCTATATCAGTTCGATCCGAGCCAACCTGGGTTTGCTTCAGCACGACGTCAACGTCGCCTGGGATCTGGCCACCCACGACATCTCGATCATTTTGATGCTGTTAGGGCAGTTCCCGCACGCGGTCAGTTGCCAGGGCAAGAGCTACTACCGCGGCGATATCGAGGACGTGGCGATGCTGACCCTGCATTTCCCCGGCAAGATTCTGGCCTTCATCCACGTCAGTTGGCTGGATCCCAACAAGATTCGGCGCACCACGATCGTCGGTTCGCGCCGGATGCTGGTGTACGACGATACCGCGGCCCAGGAGAAAATCCGCATCTACGACAAGGGCGTCGACGTTCAGCGCTATTACGACAGTTACGACGAGTTTCAGCTTTCCTATCGCTACGGCGACATCCAGATCCCGCGCATCGAGGAGACCGAGCCGCTGCGCCTGGAATGCCAGCACTTCATCGATTGTATTGCGACCCAGCGCACGCCCAACACCGACGGTTTGAACGGCTTGCGCGTGGTCAGCGTGTTGGAGGCGGCCAGCCTGTCGCTCAAAAACGGCGGCGCGCTGATTGCGTTGAACAATCCGGGAGCGCGTTAAAACCATGACCGGTGAAAAATCGCCTTTGATCTGCGTCAGCGACGACGTCGAGCTGGGCGAGGGCGTACGCCTTTCGCCCTTCGTCAACCTCTACGGCTGCGCGATCGGGTCGCAGACGCGCGTGGGCGCTTTTGTCGAGATCCAGCGTGGGGCCTGCGTGGGGCGGCGCTGCAAAATCTCCTCGCACAGCTTCATCTGCGCCGGCGTGCAGATCGAGGACGAGGTTTTTGTGGGCCACCACGTGGTCTTCATTAACGATCGCGATCCGCGCGCGACCAATCCCGACGGTAGCCCTCAGAGCGAGAAGGACTGGCGCCTGGAGCCGACCGTGGTGCGGCGGGGTGCCTCGGTGGGCAGCGGAGCGGTGATCATGTGCGGGGTTGAAATCGGCGCTGGTGCGCTGGTGGGGGCCGGAGCTGTGGTCACCCACGACGTCCCGGCAGGAGCGGTGGTCAGCGGCAACCCGGCCCGCCCGCATCCGCGCACCAGAGCGATAAACCAAACCAGGCAGCTAGCAGTGGGAGGTCGGCGATGAAAATCCGGATGATCGACTTGGCGGCGCAAAACCAGCAGATCCACCAGGCCGTCGAGCGCGAGATGGCTCAGGTGCACGCTCGCACCTCCTATATCGGCGGCCCGCAGGTGGCGCAGTTCGAGCAGGCTTTTGCGCAATTTCTCGGCGTCAAGAAGGTCGTGGGCGTGGGCAGCGGCACCGACGCGCTGCGCCTGGCCCTGATCGCGATGGGAGTGGGAGCGGGCGACGAGGTAATCACGGTGCCGGCGACCTTTATCGCCACCGCCGAGGCCATCGTGCAGGCCGGGGCCACACCGGTGTTCGTGGACGTCGATCCACTTACCCGCAACATGAGCCCGCAAGCTCTGCGCCGTTACCTGGAGGCCGGACGCTGGAAATCTCCCAACGGCCCGCGCGCCATCCTGCCCGTGCACTTGTACGGCTTGCCCGCGGCGATGGACGAAATCATGGCTCTGGGCCGCCAGTTCAACATCCCGGTGCTCGAAGATGCCTGCCAAGCTCACGGCGCGCGGGTGTGCGTGGCTGGGCGCTGGATGAACGCCGGCGCGATCGGCAAGGCCGGCTGCTTCAGTTTCTATCCGGGCAAGAACCTGGGCGGATGGGGTGAAGGCGGCGCGCTGGCGACCGACGACGAGGAGCTGGCCGAGCGCGTCGCGCGGCTGCGCGATCACGGCCGCACTTCCCATTATGGCCATCTGGACTGCGGCTATAACGCCCGTCTCGACACCATCCAGGCGGTGGTGCTGCTGGCCAAGCTGGAGCATCTGCGCGTGTGGAACGCCCGCCGGCGCGAACTGGCCTTCTCCTATCGCACTTTGCTGGGCGAAGGGTTGGGTTGCGAGCTGCCCGTGGAGCCCGAAGGCTTTGAATCCTGCTACCACCTGTTTGCGATCTGCCATCCGCGGCGCGACCTGATTAGGCACGACCTGCTGGCGCGCGGTATCGAGTGCGGCATCCATTACCCCTTGCCGCTGCACCTGCAGCCTGCGCTGACTCATCTAGGCTATCGCAAAGGCGATTTCCCGGTCAGCGAGATGCTCTCCGACTCGGTCCTCTCGCTACCCATGCATCCCCATCTGAACAACCTGGAGGTGCTGGAGGTGGTGGAAACGATTAGCGAAACGCTGACCAACACCGCCGGCGCCACGGAAGCCCAGCGCGCGCATAGTTAAAAACAGGGTTTATCGCGATGGCTAACGACGATCTGCGCATCCAAAAGGGGCTGTTCGCGCTGGGCGACGCGCTAGCCGTGGCGGCGGCATTCGCCGCCGCGCTGGCTTTGTACGATCCGGCCGATACGATCAGCAGCCAACTGCTTGCCTTTCCCCTGCCCACCGTGAGCGTCTGCGCCGCCGCGATCATCGGGCTATGGCTTGTGATATTCCGCTCGGCCGGCCTTTACCGGATGCGCGCCGGCGGTAGCAACGAGTTCATTGCAGTCATCAAGGCCTGCTCGGTAGCGGTGGCGCTGATGCTGCTGGGCTGCTTCGCCATCCACGTGCGGGTCTCGCGCCTGGCCTTTGCGCTGGCCTACGTCTTGAGCATCGCGCTGGTCGTGGCGGTGCGAGCGGCCGTTCGCGACGCCATCCGCCATCTGTACGCCAATCCAAAAATCGGCATTCCCCTGATAATCGTCGGCTTCAACCCGGTGGCGCACTACATGTGCGATCAGATCCTGGACGACATCACCCCGTTCGAGCCGGTGGGCTTTATCGATCCGGCCAGCGTCGGTCGCCAGTACCGCGGATTGCCGGTGCTGGGCGACTATGGGCGGTTGCCGGAGCTGGCCCAGTATTATCCGGGGCTGGAGGTCGCGATCGGGCTGCCCGAAGTTTCGGGGAGTGAGCTGGAGCGGCTGGTGGAATTGTGCGATCGCCATCACCTGGGCTGGTGGATCGTGCCTTCGATGGCAAGCTCGCTGGCGGGCGGATTGCACGTCGAGCTGATTGGCGCGGTGCCGCTGTTTGGCCGGCGAGGCTCCAATATCGAAGGGCTTAACTACGTAATCAAGCGCAGCTTCGATCTGGTGGTCGGAACGCTGATGCTGCTGATTGCCGCGCCCCTCATCGGCCTGGCCGCCATCGCGATCGTGTTTGACGACGGCGGCCCGATCTTCTTTCGCCAGACCCGAGTGGGAGCGCGCGGCCAACTCTTCGATATCTTCAAGCTGCGGACAATGAAGGCGGGAGCCAGCAGCGGCTCCCATCAGGAATACGTGCGCAACTGGATTGGTGGCGGCGCGGCAATTAGCCAACCATCAGGAGATAAAGTGTACAAAATGACGGCCGACAGCCGGGTCACCCGCGTCGGTCGCTGGCTGCGCCGCTTCAGCATCGACGAGCTCCCGCAACTGCTCAACGTGGTGCTCGGCCAGATGAGCCTGATTGGCCCGCGCCCGGCTCTGCCCTACGAACTCAAGCTTTACGAGCAATGGCACCGAGGCCGCCTGGAGGGGCCGCCGGGACTGACCGGGTTGTGGCAAATCAGCGGGCGCAATCGGCTGTCGTTCGATGAGATGGTGCGGCTGGACCTGCAATACCTGGAAGACTGGTCGCTGGGGCGTGACCTGAAGATTCTGGCTCGCACCGTGCCGGCGCTGCTGCGCGGGAGTGGAGTGTGAACCAAGATTCCAAGCAGAACGCGCCGGCCGGCGGCGCGCTACGGCGCGGCTTTGCTCGCGGGGTACGCGACAACATGGCGGCGGAAGTGGCGACCCAGGCTGTGCGCGTCGGCGGGATGGTGCTGCTGGCGCGCGTGCTGGAGCCTCGCAACTTCGGCGTGTTTCGCGTGCTGCTGGTAATCAGCATGTTGGTCTCGCTGTGCAATGACGCCGGCATCTGCGACGCCCTGATCCAGCGCGCCGACTTGCGGCCCGAGCACACCGCCACCGCCTGGTGGCTGAGCCTGGGACTGAGCGCCCTGTGCGCCGGCGCGCTGTATGCCGGCGCGCCGCTGGTGGCGGGGTGGATGGCGATGCCGGAACTGGTGCTGGGGATGCGGCTGTTGTGCGTACCCCAGATGTTGGAGGGCAGCTTGATCACCGCCAACGCGCGCTTGCAGCGCGAGCTGCGCTTCGGCGTCCTGGCCGTGGCTGACGTGCTGGCCGAAGTGAGCTTTCTCGCCTCCGCCCTGATTATGCTGTGGCGCGGCCATCGCAACGCCTGCCTGCCCGTTGCGTTGGCGATGCGCCTGGTGGTGCATGCCGCCACGATATGGATCATCGCCGGTCCGCCCGCGATCGCGCGCCCGCGCACCGCTGCCGCGCGTGACTTCAGCGGCTTCGCCGCCACCTCGCTGGGTGGTCGCCTGGTCTTTCTGTTTTCCAACAACGCCGACTACCTGATCGTGGGCCGGCTGTTGGGCAGCACCACCTTGGGCTTCTATTCCATCGCCTGGGACCTGCTGCGTTTCATCCCCGACCGCTTGTACAAGGTTGCGGGGCGGGTCGCGTTCCCGGCTTTTTGCAAGCTTCAGAATGACGACAACGAGCTGGCCCGCGCCTACCTGCAATTCTTCGGATATCTCGCCCGCATCGTGATGCCCCTGATGGGCTGCGTCGTGGTGGCTGCTCCCGAGCTTCTGACCGTAATCTACGGCAGCAAATGGCTGCCCGCCGCGCTGCCCCTGCGCCTGCTCGCCGCGGGCTTGATGTTGGCCGGTCTGACGGTAGGAATCGGTCCGGTCTTTTACACCAAGGGGCGCCCCGGATTCGACCTGTACCTGCACGGCCTGCGGTTGGCGCTGGTCGTCGCGGTGTGCGTGGGGTTCTCGCGCTTTGGCTTGCGCGGAGTGAGCGCCTCGATGGGGGTGGTCGAAGGGGCGATCGGCGTGACCGGATGTTGGATGGCGGCCGCGCTAATCGGGGTAAGCATGACGCGAGTGGTGCGCGCGGCTGCGGCCGGTGCGCGCTTGGCACTACTATGCGCGGGCTGCGCGCTGGCCAGTAAGTGGCTGTTGAATGCGGTTGGGCTTTCCGGGCCGGTGGCGTTGCCCCTGATTGGCCTACCTGCCGCCGCGATCTTTTGCTGGTCGGAGGCCGGCCAGCTCATCGACATGATTGCCGTGCGCGCGCCGCGCTCGGCAGCCAGTCCCAGCATTCAGGGAGCTTGAACCAGGTGAGGCATGAGATGGCCTTGGCCGCCAGCGCCGGCATCCGACCGCCAGCCGCGGACTTGAGGATCGACTCCTACGCGCAGGCGCAGGAGAGTTGGCGCGAGTGGCTGGCGCGCAGCCCGCAGGCCGGGCTCTATCACGGCGAGCGTTGGTTGGGACTGCTGCAGCGAGTCTATCGTATGCCGCTGTCGGTGGCGCAAATCGAGCTGACTCGCGAAGGACAAAGGGCGGCCTGCGTGCTGGCCCATCCGCACCCGTTTTCCAAACGCGCGGTGGCCTTGCCGTTTTCCGATTATGCTCCGCCGCTGGCAACCGGCGCTCGCGCACGGACCGCACTGCTCGATCTATTGGCCAACCAGCGCAGTCCGGTCGAGCTGCGCGGCCAGAATGCGCAGTCGCCCTGGCAGGTCAGTTCAACCTTCGCGCTGTGGAGCTTGGATCTCAGGCGTCCCCTTGCCCAGTTGCAGGCCGGATTGGCGACCAACTTTCGGCGCAACCTCAAGCGCGCCGCGCGCGCCCTGGTGCAGGTGGAGTACGGCGCCGACAGCGCACTGCTGACCCGCTTTCACGCCCTGCATGGCGAGGCCCGCCGCCGCCACGGCTTGCCGGCGCCGCCGGCGCGTTTTTTTCGTGCCTTAGGTCAACTATTCGCTCCCAGCGGAGAACTGGAAGTCTGGATCGCTTCGCGCGCCGGACGCGATCTGTGCGCAGTGGTGCTGCTGCGGGACGGGCAGCGGCTGTATTACAAGTGGGGCGCGCGCGCCAGCGGCGACACCTTCGCCACCAGCCATCTGCTGCTTTGGCAAGTGATTGAACGCGCGGCCGGCCGTTGCGCGGTGCTCGATCTTGGTCGCGCCGACGTGCGTAACGCCGGCCTTAATCGCTTCAAAGCCGAACTCGGAGCACAGGCCGAGCCCTTGCCGTATGCCTTCGTGCCGCGGGCGCCGCGCAATTTGAGCGCTGAGCATTTGGGCGGTCTGGGGCTGCTCCTGTCACGCGTCTGGAAAAGACTGCCGCCGCCGTTGGCGCGCGCGCTGGGCGGCGCGATTTACGGTCTACTGGCATGAATCAGGTACTGGTGATTACTCCCGCGCGCGACGAGGAGCGCTTTCTTCCGGGCCTGGTCGCTTCGGTCGTGGCCCAGAGCGTTCGCCCGCTGCGCTGGATCATAATCGATGACGGCTCGCGTGACGCCACTGGCAGGCTGGCGGAGGCCGCCGCGCGCGAACAGCCTTGGATCGAGGTGATCCATCTGGCTGGTGGCAGCCAGCGCGCCGCTGGGGGAGAATCGGCGGTCGCGCGCATACTGCGCGAGCGGGAAGCGATCGACTTCGACTTTCTGCTGCGGCTGGATGCCGACCTCAGCTTCGATTCCTGCGTTATCGCGCAACTGCTCCAGGAGTTCGAGCGCGACCCACAACTGGGTATCGCCGGGCCGGTCCTGTTGGAGCCCGATGCCAGTGGGTGGCATCCGGTCTACCAACCCGCCTTTCACACCCGCGGCGCGACCAAAACCTACTCGCGTCGTTGTTTGCGAGCCATCGAACCTTTGGAAAGCGGCTTGGGCTGGGACACTCTGGACGAGGCGCGGGCGATGATGGCGGGATTTCGGACGCGTTCATTTGCCCACATCGTGGTCCGCCATCACCGCCCGCAGGGTGCGGCGGGTGGGCGCTGGAAGGCACGCGCCGCCGCCGGGATGGCGGCGTATCGGGCTGGTTATACACCGGCCTTCGTGCTGGCCCGCGCGCTGCGCCAGGCGCTCACCGGCGCCGGACCGCTGGGGGCGTTGGCCTTTGCCCAGGGCTTTTTCAAGCCGGCGCTGCGGCGGATGCCGCGGCCGGCCTCACCGGAATTGATCGCCTTCATCCGCCGGCAGCAGATCAGACGGCTGCTGGGACAGGCTTCGCTATGGCAATGAATTTGCAACGCGAGGGTAACGCCGCGCTGCGGCTGCCGTTGACGGCAAGTCCCAGCAATGACGGCTTTGCGTTCTGGAAATTGCCGGAGGCTTGGCGCGAGCCGCTGCGCGAGTCGATCGAGCAATCCCGGCGTGGCGCCGAACATCTGCTCTTCGAGCGTTACCTGGCCGAGCCGGAGCGCCGGCCGCCGGCCGCGCTCAACGCCTATTACCGGGTCAAAGGGCTGATCCCGAATCCCTTGCGTTATCGCCTTAACTCCCTGGCGATTCGCTCGCGCCGCCAGCGCGAGTTTCCCCATTGGCCGTGCGAGGATGCTCTGGTTCGATACTGGCGCGAGTGGCTGGGGCAAGCGCTGGCGGCGGTCAACGAAAAAACCGCTTGGCACATCGGCTTGTGGCCCGAGGGCAAGCGCTGCGCCGTCGTGCTGACCCACGACGTCGAGAGCGCCCGCGGCTTGGCCGACATGGAAAAAATCGCCGCGTTGGAAGAAAGCCTGGGATTTCGCTCGGCTTGGAACCTGGCCCTGGATCAATATCCGATCGACTGGGAATGCGTGGCGCGCCTGCGCGCGCGCGGCTTTGAATTCGGCGCGCATGGCCTGCGCCATGACGGCCGGCTGTTTCGCAGCCGCGAGGATTTCGAGACGCTCAAGCCGCGAGTTGAGCGCCTGGCCCACGCCCACAATCTGCGCGGCTTTCGCGCTCCCTCCACTTTGCGCAAAGCGGAATGGATTGCCAGCCTCGATTTCGACTTCGATTCCAGCTTCGCGGACAGCGATCCCTATGAACCGCAGCCGGGCGGGACCTGTAGCCTGTTCCCCTTCTTCCTGGCCGATTTGGTCGAGTTACCTTACACCCTGGCTCAGGATCATACCTTGATCCATCTGCTCCATCGCAGCCCGCTGCCGCTGTGGATTGCCAAGGCCGACTGGATAGCCTCGCTCTCGGGCATGATCCTGACCCTGACCCATCCCGATTACTGCGCCGCGCCGCCCTATTTCGAGGCGTACGAAAAGCTGCTGCATCATCTGGCCGGCTTGCAGCAGGCTTGGCGCGCGCTGCCCTCGCAGGTCGCCGATTGGTGGCGCCGGCGGGCGGCGATGCAATTGACGATGGAGCAGGATGGCCCACGCCTGTCCGGGGCAGATACCCGCGGTGCGGTAATCCGGCAACTAAGCGAAGAACCGTTGGCGACCTGAGGAGTATGTCGTGGCTCGCGTATTGATGATTGCCTACACCACTTACGTCCACGATGCTCGGGTCAAGCGCCATGCGCAGGCGCTGGCCGAACGTGGCGACCAGGTGGATTTGCTCTGTCTGCAAAATCCCCAGCAAGGGATGGATCACGGGGTTAACGTGATCGGTCTTCGGATCTGTCGCTACCGCGGTTCCAGCCGCGCCAGCTATCTGCGCAGCTACCTGCGTTTTTTCGCCACCGCTACGGGACAGGCCTTGGCTCTGAGCCGGCGCCATCGCTACGACCTGGCGATGGTCTGCACGATGCCCGATCTGGCGGTGCTGTGCGCGATGCCGGCGCGCTTGATGGGGAGCAAGGTGGTGCTCGACGTGCACGATACGATGCCCGAGCTGTACCACGACAAATTCGGTGGCCGGCGCGGCGACCTGGGCGCCAAGTTGCTGCAACTGGAGGAGCGGGCCAGCGCGAGCATGGCAGACCGCGTGCTGGCGGTGCACGAACCCCATCGCCAGCGCCTGATCGCGGCGGGTATACCTGCCGGCAAGATAAGCGTGGTGCTCAACGTCCCTGACCCGCGCATCTTCGCCCCGGTGGTTCGTCCCGCTTGCGAGCGCGAGCGCTTCACTATCGTTTGTCACGGCACGATGGCGCCGCGGCTGGGCGTGGAGGTGGCAATTGAAGCGATGGCGCGCCTGCGCGAGCGTCTGCCCATGGCCCGCCTGCTGCTGATCGGCGGGGGGGATTACGTCGACGGTTTGCGCCGGCGCGTGATTGAGCGCGGGCTGGCGCCGTGGATCGAGTTTCATGCCCCGGTACTCTTGGAGGAGCTGCCGGAGCTGCTTACTCAGGCCGACGTGGGGCTGGTGCCAAATCGCAAAAGCAGCGCCACCGATCTGATGCTGCCGGTCAAACTGATGGAGTACGTCGCCCTGGGTATCCCGGTGATCGCCGCCCGCCTGCACACCATCCAATACTACTTCGACGAGCAGACGGTGCGCTTCTTCAGGCCGGGCGATGCCGATGATCTGGCCGCGGCGGTGGCGGAACTGCACGCCCGCCCCGCGCTGCGCCAAAGCCTGGCCGAGCAGGCGCGGACCGTGCTGCGGCGGGTAAATTGGGGCGCGCAGCGCGAGCGCTACTACCAGGCGATCGATTCGTTGTTTCCCAACCGCCGGGCCAACGCGGCGCCGGCGCCGAGCGAGGAAAGGAGAGTTTACGTTGAATAACGGCAAGACTTTGGTAATCGGACTGGGTGAAGTCGGCGGCGCGCTGGCCGAAGTGCTCTCGCAACGCGAGCCGGTGCTGCGCCACGATCTGGAGCCGATGGAATTCGACGAGCCGATCGGCGTGATGCACTTGTGCTTTCCGTTCTCCGATCCGGCCAAGTTTCACGCCATCGCGCTGGAGTATATCGCCAAGTTCCGCCCCGCGCTGACCATCGTCAACAGCACCGTGCTTCCCGGCACCACTCGCGCGCTGGCCGAACGCAGCGGACTGGCCGTGGCCTACAGTCCGGTGCGAGGCAAGCACGCCAAAATGGTCCAGGACCTGCGTCACTATTTCAAATTCGTCGCGGCCCCCGATCCTCAGACTGCCGGTTTGGCCGAAGAGCACTTCCGAAGCGCGGGCCTTAAGACTCGGCGGATGAACCAGATCGAGACCCTGGAGCTGGCCAAACTATGCGAGACCACCTACTTCGGCGTACTGATTGCCTTCGCTCAGGAGGTTAATCGCTACTGCGAGCGCTTGGACGGAGACTACTACGAGGCTAGCCAATTTTTCGAAGAAATCGATTTTCTTCCACGCTGCCGCTATTTCCCCGGAATTATTGGCGGTCACTGCGTGCTGCCAAACATCGACCTGATGCTTCAAGTCGCCCCCGCTCCGCTGCTGGAGGCGGTGCGAGAGTCCAACCAGCGGCGGATCCGGGAGCTCGATCGCGAAAGCCCCGTCACCCGGCCGACAGGAACCAATGGCAATGGTGCGATGCTGGCTAATCGGTGAGGAACACCGCGGCTTTCCCTGCCTGGCGGCGCAGATGGCCGACTTGCGCGCGATGGCCGCGGTGCGCTGCGCGGACGCGCTGGAAGAAGTGCCGGCCGACCGCGGCTCGCTGCTGGCCTTGGGCCTGGAGCGACTGCGGCGGCTGGAGCCGCGCACTCAAGCCGCCCTGGAGCGCGCGTTGGAGCGGGGTGCCACCCTCTATGTGCGTGGCGTGGCCTCCGCCCAGACCACTCTGCGGTTGCCCGCCGCCATGGGCGGTGGCTTCGCCCTGGCACCGGCTACCGCGGCTCCTTCCTACCGCCTGCACAACCATCCGCTGCTGCCCCACGTGCTGGCCGACCATGAAGCTCGCGGTCGGTTCACGCTCGGCGGCGCCGTAGGCTTACCCCCTGGGTATGAACCGGTGTTGACGGCCGACGGCGAAGGACCCGAACGCACGGCCGTTTTTGTCTATCGCCATGGAACCGGGATGGTGGTCTTCGACGTTGGCTCGGAGGATCGTGAAAGCGATGACAGCCTGCTGTTTCGACTGGCCCATGGGCAGGGGCTGATCGAAACCCTGGGCGGTTTGCTTGCTATCGATCGGGCCTGGGGCCGCGATCCGCGAAGGCCGGTGCCCTTCAACCTGACTCTGGATGATCGCCCGGCCAACCGCGACTACCTCAACCTGGGTCACCTGCGCCGCTTTCTCGAGCGCGTACAGGCGCACTTTCCCGGCGCGCATGTGGATTTCTCCTGGACTCCCGATCAGTCTCATCCCAGCCGGCGCTATGTCGAATTGATCAAACGCTTCGACGGCGGCTTTTTGTGGCACGGCTTCGCTCATCACGTTGATCACGAAGCCCTAACCGATCCCGAGGCCGATATCGCCACAGGAGCGCGGCTGGTAGAGGAAATCCAGCGCCGCTATGCAGTTCGTTTTCAACCGATCATGGTTTTTCCTTTCGAGCGCGGCGGCGAGCGCTGCACCAGACTGCTGGGACCCCATGGTTTCCGAGCGATGGCGTTGTCGTTGCCGGCCTACCCCGAGACCTTCGATCCGCTGCCGGCTTACCTGCGCCACGCGGTCATTCAGCGCGACCTGGGTGAAACCGGTCCGCTGCTCCTGCGCCGCCAGGCGATCGAGCGCTTCTCTACCGAGTTGATGTTGGCCCACGCGATTCTGGGTTTGCCAGTACTGGCCCTGGCCCATCCGGTGGACTTCGCGCTCAAGCGCTTTCCCCAGCCCTGGGCGAGGGATTCGATGACTGAATTGGACCGGGTGCTTGATGCCGCCGCGAGGTGGGGTTTGCGTGCGTGCTCGATGGAACAGATTGCGCAAGAAGTGGCCGATAATCAAGCGGCTGTTTGGGGGAGGATGCCTTAGTATGCGCGTCAATAGCTCGCCGCAATGGCCCGAACTGCAAGAGTTGAGCGAGGAGTGCAGATTGGACTTTCCTTTGCCCAAGCGCCGCCCTCGCGCCTTGATTGTGGACCGCCGCGCCGTGATGGCGACGGAAATGTGTCGATTTCTGGCCGCGGATGGTTTCGCCGTGGACGTTTTGGCCGAGGTTGGTTCGCCCGCGTTCTATTCGCGCTTCCTGCGCCAGGCGCTGGTTTCGCCGCCGGTCCAGCTTCGCGCGGCTTTTCTGGCGCGGGTCCAGGAGGTAGTGGAGGGGGCGGATTACGACGCCATCTTTGTGTGCAACGAGGAAGTGCTCGAAGCCTTGCTCGAGCTGCCCGCCGCTCGCCAGTGGTCGGGACTGGTCCTTACGCCGCCGGAGCGGTTGCGTCAGGCGCTGGGCCGCAAGGAGATGCTGCGGGTGGCGGCGCAAGCCGGCGTCAGCACGCCGCGCACGCTGGTGCCCGCCCACGAGGGAGAGCTTGAGGCGATGGCCTGGGAGTTGGGCTTTCCCCTGATTGTGAAGGGCGATCGCGGCGAGGCCGGCAACCACGTGCGGCTGGTCACGAGGTCCGCAGATTTGGCCGCGGCCTATGCCGAAGTGGCTGAATTGGAGCGCGACTTTGGCCCACCCTCGTTGCAGGAGTATGTGCGCGGGCGAGCCTTTTCAGTGGGTGGACTGTTCGATAGCGGGCGGCCGCTGCGAGTCTGTGCTCATCTTAAGCTGGCAGGCGTGCCGCCACTGGGCGGGCTCACCGCCAAAGGCGTCACCATCCGGGTTCCCGGCTTGCTGGAGGCTGCCTTCGCGGTGTTCGAGGCCCTGTCCTACCGCGGACTGGGGCATGCCGAATTCATCCAGGATGCGATGGGCCATTTCAAATTCCTCGAGGTCAATCCGCGGGTGTGGGGCACGCTGGCGGTTTCCCACTATGCCGGCGTCGATATGCTCGGCGCCTATGCCGACCTGGCGCGAGGCAGGCCGCTGGTGCCCGATCTGCGCTATCGCGAGGGCGTGCGGTTCCATCGCCTGCTGCGTGAAGCCCGTCTCATCCAGCGCCATCCCTGGAGCCTGCCGCGAGTGCTGGCGGATTGCTGCAACCCCGCCATCCATTCGGATTTTCGCTGGAGCGATGCCGCCCCGCATCTGGCGGCGTTGTCGCTGCGCGGGCTGGCCTGGCTGCGCAAACCGCTGTTGCCGCGCGCTTCCTCCGCGGCCTAGCGGCAACGGCGCCGCGCACGCTCATAGCTGGGCCGGAGAGGGTAACTTTCTGCGTAAGTCTCAGGGATTAGCCTGCAGGCGGTAGGTCAAGAGCGAGGCCTTGGTGGCAAAGCCGGCGGCGCTGTCGTAGTCATTGTCGCGCAGGGCCTCTTCGGCCGCCCCCAGAAAGCCATTGGCTTGGTCGTATAGCGCGGCATTGTCACTGCGCAGATTGCGTCGGGTAATGGTGGCAAAGCGCGCCCTGGTTGCGCCCACCAGCATCTCTGCCCGCGTGCGCGCCAGCGCCGTCGGCTCGCCTTCCATCCCGACCGGCGAGGGTGAAGCGGGCAACGGCGGCTTAGACGGGGGATCGGTGGTGGCCAGTTCCGTGGGCGGCAGCGCCTTATGATGGCTGCGATGGTGATGGTAGGTAGTCGCGCGCGGTGGTGCCAGCAGCCAATGGTTGAAATCGCGTTGGAAATCGTGCCATTGCCGGTCGCTTTGCGCGTCGCAGCCCAACCCCATGCAACACAACAGCAACAGCCCGCAACTCCAGCGCAACAGCCGCGCGCGGCCAAGTTCGGCAGTGCTGGATGTGCGCGGCCGGCTAACTCGCCGCCAGAATTGAATCCACCGCGCTCGCGCGCGGCAGTCGAATCGTGACGGTGGTGCCTTTGCCGGGGTTGGAGTCCACATCGATGATTCCCTGATGGAGGTCAATGGCGCGTAGCGCCAAGGCCAAACCCAGCCCGTTGCCGCTGGCTTTGGTGGTGAAGTAAAGCTGAAAGATATGTTGCATCTGGGCCGGGTCGATTCCGCATCCAGTGTCGCTGATCGACAAGCGGACGTAACCGTCGGCATCCGCCCGGCTGGCGATTCGCAAGCTCCCGCCCTCGGCCATCGCCTCGATCGCGTTGTTGATGATGTTGGTCAAAGCCTCCTCCAGCAGATCGCGATCGGCCGCGATTGGAGGCAGGCGCCGATCCAGATCGAGTTCCAATTTTACCGTGGCGGGGGTCAGCCGGCGCGCGATTTCCTCGAGCAACTGGCTGGGATTCAATTGGGTCAGCTCCAGTTGCTGGGGGCGCAGGAAGCGCAGCAGCGCGTCCACCGCGCGGTCCAGCCGTTTCACTTCGCCGCGCAGACCGGCGATGCGTGTCGCGCCCGGACGTTGATGGGCGAGGTCCTCGCTGAGCAGTTCCAGGTGAACATTCATACTGTTGAGCGGGGTGCGAAGCTGATGGCCGATCCCGGAAATCAGGCCGCCCAGGCGCGCCAGCCGGCTGGAATAATCCAGGGTGCGCTTGAGTTCCTGAACCGCCTGCATGTCGCGCGCAATGATGATCAGGCCGGCGGGTTCCGGCCCCTGGCCCAAGGAAAAAATCGAGACCAGCAAGCGCACCGGCTCATCGCCGTCGGCCAACTGCATGGGCACGTCATTGGCGTGATTGCCGGTAGCAAAAGTGATCTCCACCATGCGCGACAGGGGATGGCCTTTGCCCAGCAAGGCGCGTAGCGGTTTGCCCTCCACCATTCCACCCGCGGGCAGTCCCAGGCGGCCGGTTGCCTCCTGGTTGGCGAACAGGATTGCGCCGCGGGCGTCGAGCAGGATGACCGCGTCGGTAATCGAACGAAACGCGTCGAATAGTTGGCTGCGCTCATGCTCCCATTGACTGCGGTCGGTGCTGATGCGCTCCGACAGGGCATTGAACTTGTCGGCCAGGGAACTTAGTTCGTCGCGGCCGGCCACTTTCAACGCCTTGGTCTCGCGCCCAGCGGCCAGCTCCTCGACTTCAACCGCGATCGCCGCCACCGGGCGCAGCAGCAGGCTGCCCAGAATAATTGCGCCGAGCAGCGCGAAGCCGGAGACCGCGGCCCCAATCAGCGCGATGTGGGCCACGGAGTTATGGACCTCGGCCACGGTCAGGGCGGTGGACAGGCCGACTCGAATGACCACGAAGGGCTGGCCGTCGATTTCCAGCACTCGCGTCATCTCGTAGGTCCCGCCGCCCCAGGCAAAATAGATGCGGGCCAGTCCCAGCCACGAGGAAGCCAACTTGAGCAGGGCACTGAAGGGTGCGGCGGCGGGCAGATCGGCGCTCAGATTTTGCGGCGGTTCGGACAGAATCGGCACGCCGCCGATGGTTTCCAGGCGCACGTAGACCACCCCCTGGGCAAAGGCCCCGGAGGATTCGATCAGGGTACGCAGGGCGGGAGAGCGCTGGAGCGTGACCACCACGTCGCCGCGCGAGCCGGCCAGGGTGGCGCGAACCTGCTCGAAGATTTCATTGATGATCAACTCGCCTGAGTTGGCCAAGCCATCCGCCATCAGGACGATCGTGTGATTTATCTGCAGGATGCTGACGGCTGCGATAATCAGCAGCGACCAGGCCAGCAGGGCGGCCGCGATCTTTGCCCGCAAGCCCACTTTGTGCTCCCGCCGGCGCCCTCAGGCCACGCCGTTGCGATCGCGACCCCGATAACGGTCAAGCCGGTTGTACAGGGTCTTCAGACTGATGCCCAGAATCTCGGCGGCGCGCGCCTTGTTGCCGCCCACCGCATCGAGGGTCTCGAAAATCAGCTCGCGTTCAACCTCTTCCAACGAACGGTTTCGTTGGGGTGTGCCCACTCGTACCGCGCCGGTATCGTTGCCGAGGTCGGCCGGCATTTCCTGCATCGAGATTAGGGGCTTGGCCGCCAATACGGTGGCGCGTTCTACCACGTTGCGCAATTGACGCACATTGCCCGGCCAGGAATAAGCTTGCAGCGCGGCCAAGCATCGGTCGTCGAAGCCATGGATGGTTTTGCCCGCATCGCGGGCAAATTCCTGCAAAAAGCGCTGCGCCAACGGCACAATATCTTCACGGCGCTGGCGCAGCGGCGGCAATTCGATAGTAAAAACATTGAGCCGATAATAGAGGTCTTCGCGCAGCCGGTTGTCGCTGATGGCGGCGCCCAGGTCGCGGTTGGAAGCAGCCAGCACCCGCACATCCAGCGCGATATTGCTGCTACCGCCCACCCGGCGCACGCTGTGCTCCTCCAACACTCGTAGTAGCTTGGCCTGCAAATCCACCTTCATCTCGGTGATTTCATCAAGCAGCAGGGTGCCGCCGTTGGCCAACTCGAAGCAGCCCTCGCGCCGGCGTTCGGCACCGGTAAATGCGCCTTTCTCATGGCCAAACAGCTCGCTCTCCATCAAGGTCGCCGGCATCGCGGCACAATTGACGGCCAGATACGGTCCTTCGCGCCGGGCGGAGGTTTCATGGATGGTGCGCGCCACCAGCTCTTTGCCGGTGCCGCTTTCGCCCACGATAATCACCGACGCGTCGCTGGCGGCGACCTGTTCGATGAGCGCCATCAACTTGCGCATCGCCAGCGATTCGCCTACCAGGCGGCCCAGCCCGCCCTTGCCGATCAACTCGCGGCGCAGGCGCTGATTCTCGGCATCGACCGCGAGCAGCGCGCGCAGGTTGTTGAGCATCACTTTGAGGTGGGCCACGTCCACCGGCTTGCGCAAGTAGTCGTGGGCGCCCAGCTTGATCGCCTTGACCGCGTCGGGAATTTCGCCTTCGCCCGAGGCTACGATTGTGACGGTGGGCAGCCCCGCTTCGCGGATTTTCTTCAATACGCCCAAGCCGTCCACACGCGGCAGCTTGAGGTCAAGGAGCAGGATATGAGGCTCGAAGCTCTCCAGCAGGCGCAAAGCCTGCTCGCCGTCGGCTGCGCCTTCGACCTGGAAGCCCCAGGCGCCGATCAACTCGCGCCAGCCCTCGCGTGTGCGCATGTCATCTTCGGCAATCAGCAGCCGTTTCGACTCCATCTCAGTTAAGCCTCGACCTGCTCTCTAGACCGCCAGCCGCCAAGCAGAAGGCGGAATAATCCACTTCGCTACGACCCCGCTCCACCCTCTCGGCCGGGTAGAGGCTGCCTTCGTCAATCTTCTCCCTTCCCCGGAAGAGACAAGAAAAAGAGGTAAGAGCAGGCGGCAAAGATTCGTTTCCCCAGCTGGCAACACCCGGTACGACTGACGCCTGCGCGGCTCTTCCTTTTGCGCTTTGGTATCGAGGCGTTTGTGAGCAATTGCGATGCCAAAAAAAGCAGTTGGGTTCGTTCAGAAATGTGAGGATCGAAAAAAGGCTCCTTGTAAAAATTACAGCGAAATATGCAGGCCGTCCTGACTTTCATTGGTGCCAGCGCAGGATTGTAAGAAAGAAATTCTCTTTTGGGGTGGCTTACCTTCCGAGAGCGGACTCAGCGCAAGTATTAGCTAATAAGAAGTTAGATTAGCCGGAACTTCCGCCCTCTGGTTCTTTGGCTCGCTTCTTGTAGTGCACTTCACCGGACCATCGAACGCTTCATTGTGAGTCTTGGACCATGCAAAATAGCAAATCGCAGATTCGGCCCGCCCTTCAACGTGTAACGACCGATGTACCCAGCCGGGGAGAAATCATGACCGTGAAAACGCTCTCCGAGTTCTTATGCTGCCATCCCAGTACGATTTATCGTCTTATCAAGCACCATTCGATTCCAGCCTTCCAGCTTGGCGCCGACTGGCGGTTTCACAAACCCGATATCGAGCGCTGGGTACGGGAAAGAACACTTAATTGTTCGGACCCAGCCCAAGGCTGATCGATAATATCGGTGCGCGGTCGCGGGCTACCCTGAGCGGGCAGGAGCAATTCGCCCGAGGTGGGTCGTTGCGCGCCTCGACCGATTCGCGGCCCGGAGTCAAGTTCAGGCAGACTATCGCGATCTGGGACAGGCCACGAATTAATTGTCTTGTCTTGCGCGCAGGGAAAGAGCCTACAATGGGTATACCCCGGCGACCAACCTTTTGCTTCTGCTTTAGGGCCGATCCTGATCACGTGCTGCCAACCCGAACGATCGTCCACGGCGCGGGAGGGTTTCAGAAGCGCCGGCACTGCGGTCCACGAGGTGCGCATGAAAGACACGATCGCGGCGTGGCACTTGGCGCTGCTGAATATTTTTCTGCTGACCTTGGGCCCCGCGACTTTTGCTGCCGAGCCGGGCAGCATCGTCAGCGCCCCCTCGGCCCACGCCGCCGGCCCGGCTGGGCTATTGCCTTGTCCATTATCGGTGCCCTGCATCGCTAGGCCCCAGGATGACGGGGAGAACGGGGCGGTAGTGGGGCAGCCGGCGGTCGAGGGCGATCGGGCAACCGCACCGGAACCCGCCGGCAGCCCCACGCAGCCAAAGAGCGAAGCCTTGCTGCCCTGTCCGCTCTCGGTGCCCTGTATCGCTACCGCCCCAGTTTTGCCGGCGCTGCCCGATTCGATAGTATCCACCGATACCTTGCCCACTGACGCCGCGCCTGAAAAGCATACGGGAGCCGTACATCAAGCGATTGTCGGGGTCACCAAAGCCCGTCGCGGGACACGGATCAAACCAACGCGGTCGGCGTCAACCGCGGCCCCGATTGCGCCGCCGGTGCCGCCCGTGCGCCCCGCGGCAGCGCAGCCGCCGGTGGGTGAAGTAGGGATGGCTGGAGGCAATAGCTACGCCGCCTCAGCGCAGGAGCGGCTGGCTGAGGCTAGCCGCGGCTTGACGGCGGTCAATCCCGAGACCTTGAGCGCGCAAGCCCGACCCACCTATCAGGAAGCGAGCAACTTTGTCAGGCAAAGCCGCGCCGCGCTGCAAGTTCACGACAACCTCGCGGCGCTGACTCTGGCGCAGAAGGCCTGTCAATTATTGAACGATTTGCAACCCGGCAACGGCGCGCCCCATCCCCGCTGACCAAGGGTTGTGAGCGGGAAGCGTGAGCGTGAGCAGGAGCGCGGCCCCGCATGTTCTGGGAAAGAGCCAGCAGGGAGGCGTCCCGGGCGATGCGGAAAGCGGCGCCCTGCTATGAACGGACGGCTTTCCGAAGCTTTTTCTCGGACCAGTGGAAGATAAGGCAGCCAGAGCGCGAGGTTTTTTCGCAGCCGCTCAGACCGCGCCATTGTTGTTGGCGGGATGGGCCGGGAGTTCCTGCACCACGTCCCAATGCTCGACCAGCTTGCCTTCCTCCAGCCGATAGATATCCACGACCGCGGTGCCCGGGGTTCCGGGAACCGGAATGTAGAGGATATGGCAGATGACATAATCCCCTTCGGCAAAGATCCGTTTGATCTGGTGAGTTGAGGCGGGAAACTTCTCTTTGCGCAGGTCGATAAAGCTCTTGATTCCTTCAGCCCCGTCGGCGAGGTGAGGATTGTGCTGGATGTAGTGTGCGCCGAAGAATTTCCTGGCTCCTTGGTAGTCCAGTTCGACGAACGCGGTACGATGGTACTCGCGCACGATCCGTTTGTTTTCTTCTTCTAATCGACCCATCGAATTGTCCTTGGCAGCATCCTCGCAAAGCTCGCCCCCCGTGCGCAAGCCAAGCGATAACAGGAAATGGCGCGGGGGCGGGGGCTCAACCCCCGCCCCCGTGCCGCCCGCGGCTAATAGCGTTGGGGCGCTTTCCGGTTAATTGCGCTCACGGCCCGAATCGCGGCCGTGCTCGCGCGTGAAATTGAACATATCCATCAAGTCGCCGATCGCCGGGCTGTTGACCGGCACATAGGGATTGCCGGCCATTACAGTGGGATTTGGCAGATTATCCCTGCTGCGGTCCGAAATCGGCGGCAGGTTCCAGTTGGCCTCGACGAACTTGGCGAAGGAGACATGGTCGTAATAGTTGTGGACCATGCCCACGCCCTCGGAGTAAGGCGAAACCACCAGCAGCGGGATGCGGGTGCCGTCACCGAAGAAATCCAAGGGCTGGATGTAGCCGGAATCGTAGTAGCCGCCACCTTCGTCAACCGTGATCAGAATCGCGGTGTCTTTCCATAGTTCAGGATTGGCGCGCACCTGGTCGATGATCTTCTTGCAGAAGGCCTCGAACAACTCGAATTTGGAGGAGGCCGGATGACCGTCCAGGTAACTGTCGGGCTTGACGATCGAGACCGCCGGCAGGGTGCCCTGGGCGATGTCGGAGTAGAGGTCGCGGATGCCCTCGAGGTTGTTTTGGCGCGTCGTGGCATCGCTCATGATCTGGGTCGAATACAGGAAAGGGTTGCAGATGTTGCAGTAGGTGCTGTTTTCCCCCGTCTCCTGACCATTAGCCCAACCTTCGCCGTAATAGCGCCAGGAAACCTGATGCGCCAGCAGCAAGGTGCCCAAGTTGGATTGTTGGGTTGGCGGCACCGTGAACTGATTGGCGCCCAGCGGGGCTGGCTGTCCAGTCCCCAGATAACCGGGATTGTAGTTGTTGACCAGGTAATAGGCGCCGCTCTTGCAATCGCCATTGCGGAAGGTCGGGTAGGGCAAGCTGGCCAGGTAGCCACGCACCGCGCCCACCCCCGGCTGGCTGCCGTCCGAGCAGTTGACGTAGGAGCCGCCGCCGTAGCCGTCTTGAGTATAGAAGTTGTTGGTACCGGATTGCGGGTTGGGATTTTCGATTTGATTGCTCGGCGGTACCGCGGGTTGACCGTTGGCCCCGGCATAGAAAATCGTTGTGCCATAACCGATCGCCAGGTGGTTGGCGCCGGTTCCTCCCATGATCGCCTGATGGTAATTGTCCGACAGGGCGAATTTGTGCGCGAGCTGATTGAAGTATTTCATGTCGCCCTGCTCGACGTCGTAATAGCCCATCGCCAACGCGCCTTCGCCGCTGAAATTGGCCAGCCGCGGTTGGCCGTTGCTGCCCGTCGCGACGGTGACCTCGACCCACGGAAGCAGATCTTCCTGGCATCCGCTGGGATTGGTTTGCGTCGCCGCGTCGCGATCGCAATCGGCCTGCTGCCACATCTGAAAGAAACGATGGACCGGGCTGCCGGTGTAATCATCCCAGGAGACGTAGTCGGTAATATCGAAGGGGCCGTCGGCCAGATCGGCGGGAAAACGAGTGTCCAAACCGCTGGGCAGGCCGGTTCCGCCGATCGTCAGCAGATTGTAGTCGGGTTGGCGCAAAGCCGGCTCGACTTCTTCGGCCGCGCTGACCGATGCAAAGGGCGGATTGGTCGGCGCGCCTCCAGTGGTCAGGCGAGGCAGACTGCTGAAAGGCTCGGTCTTGCCGGGATGAACCGAATAGGTGTCGGTATCGCTGGCCTGCCACTGTTGGGCCTGGGCAAAGTTAGGCCCGGGCGTGCCGTCGGGATTGACAACGCCTTCCGAGAGCAGATTCAACACGCTTTGCCCGGGATTGGGTCGAAAAGTCCCGAACAGGTGATCGAAGGTCCGGTTCTCGCCGATGATCAACATCACATGCTTGATCGGAGTCGCCGTTGCCCGGTCGTTGAGCCCCGCGAGCTCGCCGGCTTCGCCTTGGGCGTAAAGTATCGGTGCGCCTCCTTGTCCCAGCACCATCGTGCCCAAGGCTATGGCGGCCAGCCATTTTCTGCGTCTTAGTCGTTGCATCCGTTTTTCCTCCCGAAAATGAATTTGGGGAACGGGATGCAAGGTAAGAGGGTTGGATTAAGCAAATTGAGATGCTGCAGTTACCGACGGGTTAATAAAGTTCTTACTCAGATGCTTAAGAAAGACTTCGGTGTCATTAAGCCGTCGCCAAGGGCCACGTGCGCGGTTGCCTGCCAGGCGGGAAGCCATGATAAGTTAGCCCACGCTTGACCGGATATCTTTGAGCGCGAGTCGGTTTCGTTCGGTGTCGGAGTCAATCGGGTAAGCGCGGGAGCACCCTCATGGCTGCAAGCATCACTTATCCTCGTCGATGGCGATGGCCCAACGAGGCCAAGCTGGCTTTGACCATTGGCTTGGCTTTCGAGGCCTTCGAGTTTCAGAGCCAGTACCGGACCGAAGTGCCGGCCGGGAAGACCAACCACTTCTCGCTCTCGTACGCCGATTATGGTTGGAAGAGCGGAGCTTGGCGGCTATTCGCGCTGCTGGATGAATTCGGCCTCAAGGCTCATCTGACCACCAGCGGCCTGGCCGCGCAGCGTCATCCCGAGGTCCCGGCAGCGGCAGCTCGTGCCGGTCACGAGATCGCCGGCCACGGCTGGGTCAACGACAAGCTGCCCGGCGACGAGCATCCCGAGATGGAATTGGCGGAAATTCAACGCTGCACCAAGGTGCTCAGCGCGGCGGCCGGCGTGCGGCCGGTGGGCTGGACCAGTCCGGGTTCCACGCTGTCCAAGAACACCCTGGATATTCTGGCTGGCGAGGGCTACCTGTGGTCGGGCGACGACGCCAGCGACGATCTGCCGTTCATTCAACCAACCAAGCACGGGCCGTTGGTGATCCTGCCGCGCACTAACACCCATCACAACGATTTGACCCTGTGGTTGGCGCCGCGCAATCCGCCCAGCATCATCTGGGAGGGTTTCAAGGACACCTTCGATCAGCTTTATGCCGAAGGCAGCGCGGGCGCGCCGCGCTGGACGGAAATCACGATTCATTGCCATATTGGGGGCCGACCCACGCTGATTCCGACTTTGCGCAAATGCCTGGCCTATGCCAAACAGCATCAGGGTGTATGGTTCGCGCGCCGGGTGGATCTGGCCCAATGGACGCTGCGCGCCGCGGGCGCGGACGCCAAATGAAGCGTTCAAGAGCGGGTAGAACTTCAGGACAGACGAGATGACGGTCGAAAAGCCGGTTCCGATGGCCGGGATGATGCCCGAGCCCAGGACGATCGAAGTCGAGGGCGTGCGCACGCGCTATTACGATAGCGGTGCGGGTGAGGTAGTGGTTTTTATCTACGGCGGCAACTTTGGGGCCCAGGATTCGGCCTCCAGCGCCCAGACCTGGGATCAGACTCTGCCCGCGCTGGCGGCGCGCTTTCGCACGATCGCCTTCGACAAGCTGGGGCAGGGCTTCAGCGACAATCCGCCGCGGGATGAAGATTACACGATGGCCGCGGTCATCCGGCATGCCGCGGCCTTTATCGGCGCGCTGGAGCTGCCTCCGGTCCATCTGGTCGGTCATTCGCGCGGCGGCTTTACCGCCGCCCGTATCGCGCTGGAATATCCGCATCTGGTGCGCTCGCTGACGGTAATCAACAGCGGCACCTTGATGCCCACGGTTAGTACCAACGAACCAACTCTGGCGCGTCCGCCCGCCCCACCGCTGACGCGGGAGAGCGCGCGCTGGATCTACGAGCATTATTGCTTCAATCCCGCGATCGTCACCGAGCAGTGGATCGAGACCGTCTTTGCGGTCATGTCGCAGCCCAAGTATCGCGAGAGCGTGCGCAAGATGTGGCAGGAGCAGCTCGCCACCCGGCTGTTCTATCCGCAGTTGGCGCTGCAAAAGCGCGACACCCTGCTGTGGATCGGGGACGGTCGCTTGCAGCGACCCACGCTTATCGTGTGGGGTTATGACGATCGAACGGCGCCCGTAGCTGGAGGCTTCGAGTTGTTCCGCCTGATCGGAGCCCATCAGCGGCGCACTGAATTGCAGATTATCAATCAGTCCGGCCATTTTCCTTTCCGCGAGCATCCCGCCCAGTTCAACGCCGTGCTGTCCCGCTTTGTCGCGTCCTGTGTCGCGCCGGAGGCCTTGTCATGAGCGCGTTGCGGGAACTAAGCGTGGCGGTGGAGGGTCGCCAGGTGCGGCTGCTGAGCGCCGGTCCGCCATCGGCCCGCGCGCTGCTTTTGCTCCAGGGCGGGATGGCGGGGGGGGCGCCTTATTGCGGCGGGCCGCATTTATGGGCGCCGGCGATGGAGCATTGGCTTGAGGGACAGAGCCTGTTTGTCGTCGATCTGCCTGGTAACGGCGGCTTCGCGCTGGCCGACGGCGCGCCCAATCTCGACCTGATCGGCGGCCAGGTTGCGGCCTTGATGGACAGCTTGGGCCCGGCCCGCTTCGACGTCGTCGGTCATGACCATGGCGCGCTGGTGGCTTTGTGGCTGGGGCTTAACCATCCGCGCTTGCTGGCTTCGGTCACGCTCACCGCCAGTCCACTGGCCCCACCCACCGGCGACAGCGTGGGCAATCTGACGCTTACGGGATTGCCCCGGCCGCGCGCCGGCGCGCCTTCGCAAGCCTGGGCGCTGGAGCGCCTTTCCTATTCCCACCAGCATATCGATCGCGCGCTGCTGGAGGCGTGCGTGAATGCCGCAGGCGGTGAGATCTATCGCCATGCCGCGGCGATCATGAGCCAGGACGGGTACGAGCGAGTCTATCTGCCAAGCGTGCGAGCCACCAAAGCGCGCCTGTACGAGCTGTGCCGAGGCGAGGGCTTTCCCGTGCCGGCCCAGGTCATCTGGGCTGCCAACGATCCGCTAACCCAGCCCGAGCGCGGCTTCGCTCTGTATGGGGTACTCGCCGCTCGTCAGCCGATCACTCGCTTTACCCTCGTCAATCGGGCGGGACATCTGCTGTTTCGCGAGCAACCCGAGGTCTTCTATCGCGCGCTGACGGCGTTCCATGAGGCGCTGGCCTGAGCTCCCTGGTCCGCCGCGGCCGGCCTCGGTCGGCAGAAGCTGCGCACGTATTCAATCAGGCTTGCCATCTGAGCGTAGCTCAGCTTAGCGCCGAAGGCCGGCATCCCGGCTCTAAAGCCGCCCGCCGAGCTACCTTCGGAGATAACCAGGTATAGGGTCGCGTCGGACATCAGATTCATCCAGGAGCAGTCGGCAAAGCTGTGGGGCTTGCGCAACGAGTTGGCGAGCTGCGTGCCGTTGCCGCGCCCGCTTGGTCCGTGACAACCCGCGCAATGGTTTAGATAGAGCTGGCGTCCATCGGGGTGTTCGAGCGCTGCCGCTCGAGTCGTCCCCGCCGGCGCCAGGAAGAGATAGGCCAGCACAGGAATGGTCAGGAGCCGGGTGCGGCCCCACTCGAGCGATCGCGCCAGGCTGGGCGCCGGAGAAGCTGGTTGACGTGGCCGCGCACGCGACCACCAAAGGCGCTTCACTTGCCCGAAGTGGCCTTGTTTTCAGCCTGCGCCTGGCGCGCGGCCCATAAGGCTTCGGACTTGCGGAAGAGCTCAACCACTATCTCGCGATCGGGGCAGAAACGATCGGCGTCGTCGTCGATATAGAGCCAGCCGCCCTTGGAAACCCGATGGTAGTTGTCGCGATACTTGATCACGTTGCCGCCCGCGAAGACTCCACGCACCGAGTCGCTGCCGATCCGGCGGCCGTCGTGGGCATAGCCGGGGATGGTCAGCTCCAGGCTGTCGACGTTGCCTTCGCGAAAGATATTGATCGGCTCCCGGCCGGCGGCCACCAGATCGATCTGGCTCTTGAGCAATTGGCGGTATGCGATCACGCAGGCGTCGCTTACCCCTAGTTGCTCGCGCGTGCGATCGGTTATAGCCCCCTGCTCGTACCAGGCCACCATGTCCTGCCCCAGGACGTAATCAAGCCGGTACTCGCCTTTGTCGTCGGTCAGCGGCACCAGTGCATAGGAGACGCTTTCCTGCTTGGGCACCTCGATCTCGGGCGGTACCACGTAACAGAAATACTGGACGTGCCAGGTGTGGGTATCGTCGATCGGCACGCCGAACTGGTAGGTGCGCCGGATCCCGGCCTCGGGGCCGAACGCGAGCAAGTATGGAAACAGGACCGGGTTCATTCCGATATTCCATGAAGCGGCGCTTTCGTCGCGGTCGGAGTCAAGCCTGCCCTTGGTAAAGCCATACTTATTGTAGACCGGGCGATACTTTACGTAGGCGCCGCGCTCCAGCATCTTGCGCTGCGCCGTCATCGTCATGTTGTAACGCGCTTCGGGGTCGTCGGTGAGACGGCCCTGGCGCTCCAAGGCGTATTGGAACAGGCGGCCGTGCAGATAAACCGCATGCCCCAGGTCGCCCCGATTCTCCATTACCTGCAGCCAATTGCAGGGCAGGTTGTGAGCCACCATCTGGCGAAAGCCGCGCGGGCGTACGAACAGGTCCCAGCGGGGCAGCAGAGGGACCGGTTGCGGCCCCAGATAGGCCCAGATAAGTCCACCCATCGCCTGCACGGGATAGGTCTTGGCTCGCACCTTGTCCTTGAAGCTGCTGTTGGGCGGCTCCAGCGGCATCTCCAGGCAGCGCCCCTCGGTGTCGAACAGCCAGCCGTGGTAACAGCATCGGATACCCTCGACCTCGGGAATACCGCAGGCGAAGCTGGTCAGACGATGGGGACAATTTTCCTGGATCAGTCCCAGCCGCCCGCTGCGATCGCGGAACAGGACCAGGTCCTCGCATAGGATGCGGACCTTGGCCACCGGATTGTCGCGCAGCTTGCTCTCGGGATAAACCGGATGCCAGTAGCGGCGCATCAGCTCGCCGCACGGCGTGCCCGGTCCCACTCGGGTCAGGTATTCGTTCTGTTCCTGGCTGAGCATCGTTCCTCCGTCTCGAACAAGCTTTAGCCTAACTCAGAACACCGCGAATTGACCAGCCCGTCGCTAACCGCGCGCGGAGCCCTGCCGCGGTTGGTTGCTTTTGGCCTCCAATCGCGTGGAGCTCAAGCTTCCTTGCCTCGCACGCCTGCTATGCCCCGGACGCAAACGCCATCTTCGACTGCCAATCGGATGCGGCGGTCGATGTAAAATCGAGCCGCCCTGGGCTATACCCAAAGCATGTTGCGGGCATCGCTGTTTTACCTGCCCTCGGTGGGCAGCCGGGCGGAGATCGAGCAGGGGCGGGTGGGGCTGCGCGGCGAGCCTTACGATCGGATGCTGGCCGAGCTTGCTGGCCAAGCTCAACTGGCCGACGAGTTGGGCTACGACTCGATCAGCTTCACCGAGCATCATTTCCACGTCGAAGGCTTCGAGCTCTCCAATAATCCGGTCCTGCTCGACCTGTTCGTGGCGATGCGGACCAAGCGCTTGCGCGTGGGCCAATTGGGCCTGGTGCTGCCGGCCGAAAATCCGCTGCGAATCGCCGAAGATATCGCGATGCTTGATCATATGAGCGGGGGGCGGGCCAACGCCGGCTTTGCGCGCGGCTATCAGCGACGCTGGGTCGATGTAATGGCACAACAGACCCACGGTATCCATGGCGCCCAGCCCCATCAGCATGACGCGATCGACGAGGCTAATCGCGCCGCTTTCGAGGAGTGTTTCGCTATCATCAAACAGGCCTGGACTCAGGACAGCCTCACCTACCAAGGCCGCTATTGGCGCATTCCGCCCGGCCCCACCCCCTGGAGCCTGGAGGCGACGGCCAAATGGGGCCTTGGGGTCAAAGCGGGCGTGGTTGAGGCGATCAGCGTGGTGCCTAAGCCGGTGCAAAAGCCCCATCCGCCGATTTATCAGCCCTTTGCGTCTTCCGAGCGCAGCATCCGCTGGTGCGCCCGAGAGGGCGTGATTGCAATCCTGCCGCCGCTCTTTCCGCCCTACGAGCGCCATCTGTGTGAGCTTTATGCCGAGGTCTCGAACCGGCCCTTGGGCCAAGGCGTCGGTGTGGTGCGCGATCTGGTGATTGCCGACAGCGATCAGGAAGCACAGGAAATCTGGCGCGCCAGCGGCGCCTTCGTCGGACGCGAATGGTTCAAGCCCTTTGGTTTCGCCAAGGCGATGGAAGATCCGGCAACCGGCGAGGTGCCCGACCTTTTCGAGCATGGGATGGCTTTGGTCGGGAGCGTGGATACGGTCACACGTCAACTGGAGGGATTGCTGGCGCGCCTGCCGATCACACGGCTGTTCGCCTGGATGTACAGCGGCCTGATGAGCGACGCCCAGATTCTGCGCACTATCGAGCTCTTTCGCACCCGCGTCCTGCCGCGCGTAGCCGACCTGGCCTGAGTTTCGGCAAAGGGTCGAATGTCGCGAGCAGCTTGATGTTCCCTCCGGCGCCCGCCAAGTTGGCTTGGGTCAGCTTGCGCCCTCCAGAGGATCGGCGATGGTGTACTCCTAAGTTGAGTGAGGTGTCCCGAAATCCAGACAACTAAGGTAGATCCTGAGTTGGCGGCAGGGCTGGTCGCCATCGCCACTACCATTCGCCTTGACGGCTGCGCGCGGTCACGCATCCGGCGCGAGTTCCACCGGCAGCCCCTGGCTCCATCCATATTTCCGATCGGCGATCGCGGCGATCTCCTGCCACAGTTGCCGGTCAGCCTGGCGGTCGAGGAGGCGCGCGGTGGCTCCAATGTGCAGCTCTCCGATTCCAATCGCGACCTTGGGGTTGTGCCTGATGTTCTTGACCCATCCTGCGGCTTCACCCTTTTCCGCTAACAGGTAGAAACGGCCACGACAGACTACGAACCAAATCTCGATCTCGCGGGGCAGGCCGGTCGAGCGCCCGATCGTGGTCAGATAGAGGACCTGCTGGTCCGCGGTACTCTGGAAATCAATCCGTTTCACGATGACCGCCCGTTTGGCGATAGCTCAAAGGATCGCCAGGGTACCGCGCATCCTGCACGAAAATCCGATAGGCAGCGCTCCTCTGTGCCAGGGACAAGCTGCACGATCTCCGCCGGTTACGGGATGGCAAATCCTCGGGCTTAAGCCAAAAGCGACGCGCGATTCGCGATCGTATCGGCTTTTCGCAACGGCCACGGCCGGATCTACACAATATCCGGTCGTGGCCGCGCGATGCCAAGGTCAGGCGAGGTCGAAGCGATCGGCGTTCATCACCTTGTTCCAGGCCGCCACGAAGGCGCCCACGAATAACGGTTCCGAATCCGCGCAGGCATAGGTTTCGGCGATAGCCCGCAGTTGCGAGTTGGAACCGAAAACCAGATCGACCCGCGTGGCCGTCCACTTCAGTTCGCCGCTGCCGCGCAGGCGCCCCTCGAAGATATCGCGCGCCTGCGCGCTCGGCTTCCATTCGATACCCATATCGAGCAGGTTGACGAAGAAGTCATTGCTCAGCGTCTGGGGCCGCGTGGTCAGGACGCCGTGCCGCGAGCGCCCGAAATTCGCGTCCAGCACGCGCATCCCGCCAATCAGCGCGGTCATCTCGGGCGCGGTCAAGGTCAGCAACTGCGCCCTGTCCACCAGCAGCTCTTCCGCCGGGCTCGCGAAGTCGTGCTTGAGGTAGTTGCGGAACCCGTCCGCGACCGGTTCGAGCACGGCAAAAGATTCGACGTCGGTCTGTTCCTGGCGGGCGTCGGTGCGTCCGGGCGCGAAGGGAACCTCGATCTGGTGTCCGGCCTTGCCGGCAGCCTCTTCGATAGCCGCGCATCCGCCCAGGACGATTAGGTCGGCAAGCGAGACCTTTTTCTCGCCCGCGCGCGCGTCGTTGAAGCTCTTGCGGATCTCTTCGAGGATTGCCAGCACCTGGGCCAAGCGGGTGGGCTCGTTGACCTCCCAATCCTTTTGCGGCGCAAGCGCGATCCGCGCGCCGTTGGCCCCGCCGCGCTTGTCGGAGCCGCGGAAGGTGGCCGCCGACGCCCAGGCGGTCGAGACCAGCTGCGAAACCGACAGCCCCGAGGCGAGGATTCGGGCCTTGAGCGCGGCCACGTCGCGGGCCTCGATCAGCGCGTGATCGCGCGCGGGCACTGGATCCTGCCACAGCAGCTCCTGAGCGGGAACTTCGGGGCCCAGGTAGCGCGAGCGCGGCCCCATGTCGCGATGGGTCAGCTTGAACCAGGCGCGCGCGAAAGCGTCGGCCAGCCGATCGGGGTTTTGGTAAAAGCGCCGCGAGATTTTTTCGTAGGCCGGGTCAAAGCGCAGGGCCAGATCGGTAGTCAGCATCGAAGGCGCGCGGCGCTTGGAGGGGTCGTACGGATCGGGCACGGTGCCGGCCCCCGCATCGCCCTTGGGCTTCCATTGATAGGCTCCGGCGGGGCTCTTGGTCAGTTCCCATTCGTATTCGAACAGGTTCTTGAAGAAGTTGTTGCTCCAGCGCGTCGGCGTGGCGGTCCAGATGACTTCCAGGCCGCTGGTAATCGCGTCGGCTCCTTTGCCCGTGCCAAAGCTGCTTTTCCATCCCAGCCCCTGTTGCTCGAGGCCGGCGGCTTCGGGTTCAGGCCCGACCTGCGAGGTGGGACCGGCGCCGTGAGTCTTGCCGAAGCTATGGCCGCCGGCGATGAGCGCGACGGTCTCTTCATCGTCCATCGCCATGCGCGCGAAGGTCTCACGGATATCCTTGGCCGCGGCCAGCGGATCCGGCCGGCCGTTGGGGCCTTCGGGATTGACGTAGATCAGCCCCATCTGCACGGCGGCCAGGGGCTTGTCCAGTTCGCGATCGCCAGAGTAACGCTGGTCCGCCAGCCATTTACCCTCCGAACCCCAGTAGACCGACTCGTCGGGCTCGAAGGCGTCCTCGCGTCCGCCGCCGAAACCGAAGGTCTTGAAGCCCATCGATTCCAGCGCGACGTTGCCGGCCAGGATAATCAGGTCAGCCCAGGAAATCCGCCGGCCGTACTTTTGCTTGATCGGCCAGAGCAGCCGGCGTGCCTTGTCAAGGTTGACATTGTCGGGCCAACTGTTAAGTGGCGCAAAGCGCTGCTGGCCACTGCCGGCGCCGCCGCGACCGTCGCCGATCCGGTAGGTGCCGGCGCTATGCCAAGCCATCCGGATGAACAACCCTCCGTAATGGCCGAAATCTGCCGGCCACCAGTCCTGCGAGTCAGTCATCAAGGCATTGAGGTCCTTCTTTACCTCCTTGAGGTCGAGCTTCTTGAACTCCTGGGCGTAGTTGAACGACTCGCCAAACGGATTGGAACTGGGGCAATTCTGTTGGAGGATTTTGAGATTCAACTGGTTGGGCCACCAATGCGGGTTCGAGCTCGCGGCGGCCGCGGTGTGGATCACCGGACATTTGCCCGCCTCACCGCCATTTTCGCTCTTCGTTTTCTTCTCCCTCATGTTCTCTCCTCCGATAATGGGTTATCGCGTCCTTGTGACATCCCTTGCAACCAAAAAAGCCATCATGGCGCCGTAGTCCGGCCGCGTATGGCTAGACTATATCTATTCTTAGACGACATCTAATCTCAGCATCCAAGAAATGGCGTCCAAGAAGTGCCGCGGACGCGCGCCGTGTCGGTTAGATTAAGTCTAATGTTTGATTATGTCAAACCACGGGAGGAATGCACGAGCCCCGCGAAGATTCGTCTTCGGAATGGGGAAGGGCGCTTAGCGCTCGGCGGAACTGGCGGAGCCCGCGCGCAATCGACGGCTCCTGCCGCGAGTAAAGAGCGCGCAGCGCGGCCGGCGGGCGGATGGGATCGCCGCGCGGCCGTGCGCGGGGTTAGGCGCTTTTCTTGACGCGGCCGCTGCGCAAACAGCGGGTGCAGACCAGAATTCGCTGCACGCCGCCACCGATTTGAGCGCGGACCTCTTGTAAATTAGGATGCCATCGGCGCTTGGTTTTGTTGTTGGCGTGGCTGACGTTATTGCCCACCGAGGGCTGTTTGCCGCAAACTGCGCAATGTCTCATCTTGGTTCCTGGACTCGCCTGCGCCACGATTCCGGGGAATCAGGCCCCGGCCGACGGCGCGACGCCGTCACACACTAGCCTCTGCGCGGGCGGCGGGGAAGAGGGGGTGGGAGTTCGATAGGCGAGGCATCAAGGCATGGTCGAGCACTTAATCCATATCCTACCCGAACGGGTGGCCAGTCAGATCGCCGCGGGCGAAGTGGTGGAGCGGCCGGCTTCCGCCGTCAAGGAGTTGATCGAAAATGGCTTGGATGCCGGCGCCGGCGCCATCACGGTGGAAATCGCCGCAGGCGGAACCGCGCTGCTGGCGGTAAGCGATGACGGCTGTGGGATGAGCCCGCATGACGCGGTCTTGGCGCTGCGGCGCCATGCTACCTCCAAGATTCGCGAGGCCGCCGATCTGGTCGCAGTTCACACGATGGGTTTTCGCGGCGAGGCGCTGGCCGCGATCGCAAGCGTCTCGCGTTTGGAGCTCAAGACTCGCCGGCCCGAGGACCTGGCGGGCATCTGGATCAGCGTGGAGGGTGGCGAAGAGCGCGGGCGGCAGGAGTGTGCGATGGCCCCGGGGAGCCGGATCGAGGCACGGGAGCTGTTCTTCAACACCCCGGCTCGACTCAAGTTCCTGCGCACGACCGCCACCGAGCAGGGGGCGGTGGTCGAAGTGGTGCAGCGGCTGGCCCTGGCGGCGCCCCGGATTGCTTTCGAACTGATCGCCGACGGGCGACGGCTACTGGAACTGGCGCCGGCCACCAGCGCCTTGGAGCGCTGGCGCCAGGTTTTCGGCGCCAAGTCGGCGGCCTCGATGATGGCAGTGGCGGGGCGCGGGCCTGGAATCGGGCTTGAGGGGCTCATCAGCCACAGTCAGGAGTCCTTTCCCAGCGCCCGCCTGCTTTATACCTACGTCAACGGACGCGCAGTACGCGATCGGATGCTGTTGCGGGCGATCGGCAATGCGTATGCCACCCTGATGCCCAAGGGGCGCTATCCCGCCGCAGCCTTGTTTCTGACCGTGCGCCCGCAGGAAGTCGACGTCAACGTCCATCCGATGAAGGCCGAGGTGCGCTTTCGCAACGCGGGGGCGCTGTTCGAGACGGTTTACGGCGTGCTGCGCGAGCATCTGCTGGGCGCCGCCGGCGCCGATTCCAGCCCTGCCGTTCCCCTATCCGCGGAGCTAGCGAGCGAGGCACAAACTGGCTCGGGCGAGGCTGTTGGCGCGCCGGCGCACGACGTGACCGCGGCCATCGTCCCTCCGGCTGAAGCGCCTGCGCGGCCGTTGCGCCTGGTTGCGCTCTCCAATCCGCCACCCGTCGCCTGGCAGCCGACGCTGGGTTTGGGCTACCGCGGTAGCGCGCCCTGCGAGGCGCCCGCAGCCGCGGCCAGTTTGGTATCGGCGGGGACGATGGCGGGGGCGTTGCCGGCCTATTCGCAACTGCGCGTGATGGGCCAGCTTTTTTGCGGGTATATCGCGCTCGAAGATGATGACGGCCTGGTTCTGGTCGATCAGCACGCCGCCCACGAGCGAGTCACCTTCGAGCGGCTCAAGGCGCAATTGGAACAGGGCGGTGTCGAGGTGCAGAATCAGCTTATCCCGCGCACCCTGGAGCTCAACCCCGCGCGCGCCGCCCAGGTGGGCGGTGCGCTGCCACGCCTGCGCGCGCTGGGTTTCCAGCTCGAACCTTTCGGGCCTTCCACCCTCCTGCTCAAGGGTACTCCAGCGGTCTTCGGGGCCGAGGGCGGAGTCGAGCTGCTGCGCGAGATGATCGAGGAGCTGGGCGAGCCGCAGGCGCAGGCTCCCAGCGGCCTGGAGCATCTGCTCAAGCAACTGGCCTGTCATGGCTCGGTGCGGGTGGGGCGGGTGCTCAAAGGGGCGGAGATTGACGCCCTGCTGGCCGATCTCGACCGCACCCCGTTTAAGGCCAACTGCCCTCACGGCCGGCCCACCCATATTCGCTTCTCGCGCGGCCAGATCGAGCGGATGTTTCGTCGATGAGCGCGTCGTCGGCGGCGGGGCCGCGGCTGGGCTTTATCGTGGGGCCCACCGGGGTCGGCAAGAGCGAGCTTGCGCTGGCCTTGGCCGAGCGACTTGGCGCGGAGATCGTCAACGCCGATTCGCGCCAGCTCTATCGCGCGATGGATATTGGCACCGCCAAGCCGACTCCCGCTCAGCGGGCCCGCGTGCCCCATCATCTAGTTGACGTGGCCGATCCCCAGGAGAGCATCGATGTGGCCCGTTTCAAGCTGATGGCCGAGGCGGCGATCCGGGAAATCGCGGGGCGCGGTCGAGCGATTTTGGTTGTCGGCGGCAGCGGGCTTTATCTGCGCGCGCTGCGCCAGGGGTTGTTCGATGGGCCGGCGGCGGCGCCCGCCCTGCGGCGCGAACTGATCGACTTGGCCCGGCGCGACGGAGTGGATAGGCTGCATCGGGCGCTGAGGGAAATCGACCCGCCCACCGCGCGCCGGCTCCATCCCAACGACCTTGCGCGCGTGGTGCGGGCGCTGGAGGTATATCGCCTGACCGGCGTGCCGCTGAGCGCCCATCAGGCGGCCCATCGCTTTCCCCATCGCCCCGCGCCCTCGCTGACCCTGGGCTTGACCCTTGAGCGCGAGCAGCTTTATCGGTCGCTTGAGCGGCGCCTGGATGCGATGATGGAGGCGGGCTTGGTGGGCGAGGTGAGCGCTCTGGTGGCACGCGGGCTGGCTCGCAGCCACGCCCTGCTGCGCACCATCGGCTACAAGGAAATCGCCGCCGCGTTGGCGGGCGAAATGAGCCTGGCGCAGGCATTGGCGGAGGCCAAACGGGCCACCCGGCGTCTGGCCAAGCGCCAGATGACCTGGTTTCGGGCCGATCCCGAGATTATCTGGCTTGCACCGCACGACGCGCTGGCGCAAGGGTTGAGGTTATTGCAGGAATTCTTTACGCGACCCGCTGATGCCTATCAGATGCGACCGGATGAGTGACGATGGCTGATTACCTGGATTTCGAGCAGCCGCTGCGCGAGCTCGATGAGCGTATCGCGAGCCTGGGACCGGCCGCGCGCGATGAGCTCTTGCGCGAGCGCAGGCGCCTGGAGCAACGGCTTTACGCCACTTTGACCCCGATCGACCGGGTCCGCCTGGCGCGCCATCCCGCACGCCCCCAGACCTTGGATTATATCGCGGCGCTGATCAGGGATTTCGTCGAGCTGCATGGCGATCGCCGCTTCGGCGACGACCAGGCGATCGTGGCTGGGATGGGCTATTTCGGCAAGCAGCGAGTGGCGATTGTGGGCCAGCAGCGCGGTCGTTCCACCGCCGAGCGCGTGGCGCGCAACTTCGGCCGCCCCAATCCCGAGGGCTATCGCAAGGCGGCGCGGATCTACGAATTGGCCGATCGCTTCGGCCTGCCGCTTCTGACTTTTATCGATACCCAGGGCGCGGAACCCGGACTGGGCGCCGAAGAGCGGGGCCAAGCCGAGGCGATTGCCCACTGCCTGTTGGTGATGGCAGGGCTGACCGTGCCGGTAATCGCCACGGTTATCGGCGAAGGCGGTTCGGGTGGCGCGCTGGCGCTGGGCGTGGCCAATGTGCTCCTGATGCAGGAGCACGCCTGTTACGCGGTGATAACGCCCGAAGGTTGCGCGGCGATTTTGTGGCGCGAGGCGACCCCGGACAACATCGCCAAGGCCGCCAGCGCGCTGAAGCTGGCGGCCCACGACCTGCTTGAACTTGGGATCGCCGATCGGATCGTAGCCGAGCCCCACGGTGGCGCCCATCGCGATCCCAAGGCCGCAATCTCGCTGTTGGGGCGTGCGATCGGGCGCGAGTTGCGCAGCCTGACCAAATTGACTCCCGCTCAGGTCCGGGCCGCGCGGGCGGCCAAGTTGGCGGCCCTGGGACAGGCCTTTCTGGAGCGCGTGCCCGCGCGCGCGGCACGGTAAGGGGCGATGGCAACGGTCAAGGCGGCACGCCCGCTGCTCCCGCTCCAACCCTCGCGCGCGGAGTTGGCCGCGGCGCGAAGCCGGATCGACGAAATCAACCAGGCGGTGTTGGATCTGCTCAACGAACGCGCCCGGTTGGCGATCGCGATTGGCCAGCTCAAGCGCGCCCAAGGGGCCGACCTCTATCAGCCGTCGCGCGAGCAGGCGATCCTGGAGCAGTTGGTGGAGCGAAATGGCGGGCCGCTGCGCGCCGCGGACGTGCGCCACATCTTCGGCGAGATAATCTCCGCCTGCCGCGGGCTGGAGCACGAGCTGCGCGTGGCCTATCTGGGACCGGAGTTCACCTACAGCCATCTGGCCGCCTTGCGCCAGTTCGGCCATGGCGCCCGGCTTGAGGGCGAGGATTCGATCGGCGCCGTCTTTGCCGCCCTCGATGGCGGGCGGGCCGACCTGGCTTTGGTGCCGGTGGAGAATTCCACCGAGGGTTCGGTTACCCTGACCCTGGACGCCTTATTGAACAGCGCCGCGCAAATCGTGGGCGAAGTGCTGCTGCCGGTGCGCCATGCGCTGCTGTCGCGCGGCGGACGTCCGGCCGAGATCAAAAAGATCTTGGCCCATCAACAGTCGCTGGGCCAATGTCGAGACTATTTGAGTACCAATTTCCCTGGCTGCGCCCAGGAAGCGGTGGCCTCCAACGCCTTGGCGGCACGGCGCGCCGCCGCCGATCCGACCCTGGCCGCGATCGCGGCGGTCGAGGCGGCCGAGCCCTACGGCTTGCGCGTGGTGGCGGAGGCTATCCAGGATCAGGCTGATAATATGACTCGCTTCCTCATCCTGGGCCGCCAAGCGGTCGCCAAAAGCGGCAGCGACAAGACCAGCGTGATTTTCGCGATGCCTGAACGGGTGGGTGCGCTGAAGGAAGCGCTTACGGTTTTCGCCCGTAATCGAATCGATTTGACGATGATTCAGTCGCGCCCCCAGCGCGGACGGCCATGGGCCTACCTGTTTTACGCCGACCTGCGCGGCCATCGCGAGGCCCCGGCGATGAAACGGGCACTGGCTGCGCTTAAACACAAGGCGCTTTTTCTCAAGCTGCTGGGGTCTTATCCCGAGGCCCGAGTGGCGGGATAAAATCTGGAGGGCACGTGGAACTCGAAGATCTGGTCCTGCCCTCGGTAGCCGCGCTTACCCCCTACGAGCCCGGCAAACCGATCGAGGAAGTCCAACGCGAGCTGGGCGTGGAGCCGGTCAAGCTGGCCTCCAATGAAAATCCTCTGGGCCCCTCGCCCCGTGCCCTGGCCGCGATCCGCCAGGCGCTGGCCGACCTCAATCGCTATCCTGACGGTGGCAGCTATGAACTGGTACGCCGCCTGGGCGCGCGCCACGGCCTGAGCCCCGGCCACATCTTCATGGCCTGCGGTTCGGTGGAGGTGCTCAACCTGGTCGCCTATCTGTTTATTCGACCGGGGCTCAACGCGATTACCTCCGAGCATGCCTTCGCCATTTACGAGCTGGTGGTGGCGGCCAGCGGCGGCCAAGTGCGCAGCGCGCCGATGCGCGCCTATGGCTTCGACCTGGAGGCGATCGCCGGGCTTATCGATCGCGACACCCGAGTGGTGTTTCTGGCCAATCCCAACAATCCTACCGGCACGATTTATCGACGCGACCAATGGCACCGCTTCTTGTCCGCGCTGCCCGATCACGTGGTGGTGGTAGCGGACGAGGCCTATTTCGAGTTCGTGCACGCGACCGATTATCCCGACGCGTTGGAGGACTTGGCGCACCAGCCCAAGCTTATCGTCCTGCGCACCTTTTCCAAGATTTACGGCCTGGCCGGATTGCGAGTGGGCTATGCCGTGGCCCATCCTAATTTCGTCCGCCTGCTCCATCAGGTGCGCCAACCTTTCAATATCAACCTGCTGGCCCAGGTCGCGGTGCGGGAAGCGCTGGAGGATCGCGAGCACGTCGAGCGCACCCTGGCGAACAACCGCGAAGGGATGGAGTATCTGGAGCGCGAACTGGCGCGGCTGAGGCTGCGTTTCGTGCCGAGCCAGGCCAATTTCATCATGGTCGACGTAGGAAAGGGACGCGCGGTGTTTGATGCGCTGCTCAAGGAAGGGGTGATTGTGCGGCCGCTCGACGCCTACCGTCTGCCCCGTCATGTGCGGGTCAGCGTGGGTCTGCCCGAAGAGAACCGCCGCTTTGTGCAGGCGCTGGAAAAAATTCTGGGACGCGCGGGCGAAGCAACCTGATGGGGGCGATTTTCGAGCGCGTAACGGTCTGCGGAGTGGGGCTGATTGGGGGCTCCTTCGCGGCCCGCGCCCGCGCCCTAGGTTTGGTGGATCGAGTGTGCGGCTTTGGCCGGCGCCCGGAAAGCCTGCAAGTCGCGCGCGAGCGCAACCTGGTTGATGAAGTCACCACCGATCCGGCGCACGCCGCCGCCGGCGCCCAACTGGTGATGCTGGCGGTACCCTTGCTGGCGATGCCGCGGTTGCTGGCCGACTTGATGCCCCATCTGCCAGCCGACGCGGTTATCACCGACGTGGGCAGCGTCAAGCAGTGGGTGATCGAGCATCTGGAGCCCGGCCTGGGGCCCGCGATGGCGCTGGTGGCGGCCCATCCGGTGGCGGGCAAGGAGAGCGCCGGACCCGCTGCCGCCGACCCCGATCTGTTCGTCGGCCGGCGCGTGATTATCACTCCTTCGCGGCGCAGCACGCCCTCGGCGCTGGAGCGAGTCGAGCGGCTGTGGCGCGCAGTGGGAGCGCAGGTGGAGCGGATGAGCGCGTTGCTGCACGATCAGATTCTGGCCCGCTCAAGCCATCTGCCCCAGATCCTTTCCAGCGCCTTGGGCGCGGCCCTGGAGGATGAGCTGGTGGGCGGGCGCTTTGCCGCCGCCTACGGTGCCGGTGGGCTGCGCGACATGAGCCGGCTGGCGGGATCGCCGGCCGATATCTGGCGCGACATCTGCTTGACCAATCGCGCACCCATCCTGGAGGCTTTGGCCGGATACGAGGCTGTCCTGGCACGCCTGCGCGGTGCAATCGAGCATTCCGATCCGGCCGCGCTGGAGGCGCTTTTCGAGCAGGGACGGCGCATCGTGCGCCATCTCGCCGCGGACGCGCAGACCACCGCGCGCCGGCGCCCGATCATCGCGATCGATGGACCGATGGGCGCGGGCAAATCGACGGTGGCGCGGATGCTGGCGGCCGAGTTGAACTTTACCTACCTCAACACCGGGGCGATGTACCGGGCGGTCGCGGTGGCGGCACAGCGGGCCGGTTTGGCGCAGCCACCTTACGATGAGGCCGCTATCGCGGCGCTGCTGGCGAAAATCGAGATTGTTTTGGAGGGCGAACGGGTGCTGCTTGACGGCGAGGATATTACCGCCTCGATCGGCGCGCCGCAGGTCGGCGAATTGGCCTCCGCCCTTTCGACCTTGAGCAGCGTGCGCGCGCGAATGGGTGAATTGCAGCGCGCGGCCGGAGTCGGCGGCGGAGTGGTGATGGAAGGGCGCGATATCGGCACCGCGATCTTTCCCGACGCCGAGTACAAATTTTTTCTGGACGCCGACCCCGAGGTACGCGCCGCGCGGCGCTGGCGCGAGTTGTCGGCGAGTGGCCAACCAATCACACTGGAAGAGGTTCGGGCCCAGCTTCGCCAGCGCGATCGGCGTGACGCCGAGCGCGCGCTGGCGCCGCTTAGATGCGCGGCGGATGCAATTCTGCTAGACTCTACCCATCTGTCGCTGGCGGGAGTGGTCGCCACCCTCAAAGCTGCCATCGCGGAACATCACCAACGGTAACGGGGCTTGAAACCGGCGAGGCCCGGTTGTATGCATTCCTGTTAGCCTGGAATTTCCGGGGAGTCCCAAGTAAATGGAGAAAGGTTTGTCGAACATAGCGCACGGAGGACAAGATGAATTTGAGTCGTTGATGGAGGGAACCCTCAACGCCCCGCGGCCGGGGGATGTGCTGGTCGGGAAAGTTCTTCTCGTCACCCGCGATCACGTAATCGTAGACATCAATTACAAGTGCGAAGGCCAAGTGCCGATCGCCGAATTCGCCGACCCCGAGGGCAACGTCGTGGTCAGCGAAGGCGACGAAATCGACGTCTATTTCGATGGCACCGAGACCGAAAATGGCACCGTGATGCTGTCGCGGGCCAAGGCCGAGAAGTTCAAGGTCTGGCGCGAGCTGGAGCGGGCCTTCCAGACCGACACCCCGGTGGAAGGGGTGGTGCTGGGCAAGGTCAAGGGCGGTCTGAAGGTAGATATCGGAGTGCCGGCTTTTCTGCCCGGCTCCCATGTCGATATCCGCCCGGTACGCAACCTGGACCGCTACATCGGCCAGCGCGGCCGCTTCCAGATCCTCAAGTTCAATCGTGCCCGGGCCAACGTGGTGGTCTCGCGCCGCAGCGTATTGGAGCACGAGCGGGCCTCGCTCAAGGAACAGACCCTCAAGGTTCTGGAAGAAGGGGTCATCCTGGAGGGCACGGTCAAAAACATCACCGACTACGGCGCCTTCATCGACCTGGGTGGAATCGACGGCTTGCTCCACATCACCGACATGTCCTGGGGCCGCCTGCAGCATCCCTCCGAAGTGCTCAAGGTGGGCGACAAGGTCAAGGTCGTGGTGCTCAAGTACGATCCCGAGCGCGAGCGAGTCTCGCTTGGGATGAAGCAGATCATGACCGACCCTTGGAGCGAAGCCGCGGGCAATTATCCGCCCGGGCGGCGGGTGCAGGGCAAGGTGGTCAGCGTCACCGATTATGGCGCTTTCGTCGAGCTGGAAAAGGGCGTGGAGGGGCTGATTCACGTCTCCGAGATGACCTGGACCAAGCGCACCGTGCATCCCTCCAAGGTGGTCAACGTGGGCGACCTGGTCGAGGTCCAGGTGCTGGGTGTCGACGAGGGCAATCGGCGGATCTCGCTGGGACTGAAGCAGACCGAGCCCAATCCCTGGCAGCAGTTGGCCGAAAAGCACGTGCCCAATTCGCGGGTCACGGGCAAGGTCAAATCGATCACCGATTTCGGAATTTTTGTCGAGATCGAGCCCGGAATCGACGGCTTGGTCCATATTTCCGATCTCTCCTGGACGCGCAAGGTCAAGCATCCCTCGGAGCTTTACAAAAAGGGCGACGAGGTCGAGGCGGTGGTGCTGGGGATCGACGTTGACAACGAGCGGGTCAGCCTGGGAATCAAGCAGTTGGCCGAGGATCCCTGGCACAGTATCGCTCAGCGCTATCCGCTCAACACCAAGATCAACGGCAAAGTAACCTCGATCGCGGATTTCGGCGTGTTCGTCGAGATCGAAGAAGGGATCGAGGGGCTGGTGCACGTCTCCCAGCTCAGCTCGGAGCGGGTGGACAAGCCCTCCTCGCTGTTCAAGCCTGGCGATCAGGTCGAGGCCCTGGTGGTGCAACTCGATCCCAAGGAGCGGCGTATCGGCCTGTCGATTCGCGCCTTGAAGCAGCACGAGGAGCGCGAGGAGATGCAGGCCTACATGAAACGCGAGCATCAGGGCGCACGCTTTTCCTTCGAGGACATCCTCAACGAGGAATTGCGCCTGGACCGTGACGATGGCGGACGCGGCGGGCGCGGCAAGGGGCGCGACCGCTAGCCGCGGGGGCCCGCCCGCACTTGCCTTCGCAGGCGCGGGTTACAACCCCCGGATGGCCGTCTGATGCAGCGTCGCCCCGCGACCCGGATAGAGGCCGACGCCGACCGCCAGGCGCTGCTGTGGGCACCTTGGCGCGCGGCCTATGTCGGCGGCACGCATCGCCGCGCGAAAGGTTGTATCTTCTGCATGGGACGGTTGAGCACCGCCGCCCGCAAGCGGCGCCTGGTGCTCCATCTGGGGCCCCGGGCGCTGGTGATGCTCAATCGCTATCCCTACAACAACGGCCATCTGCTGATCGCCCCCCGCCGCCATCTCGCCTCCCTGGAGCTGCTGGAGGCTCAGGAACGGGCGGATCTGGATCTGCTGCTCACCCAGTCCGTGCGCCTGCTGCGGGCGGCGATGCGGCCGGCGGGGTTCAACCTGGGCGCCAACCTGGGCCGGGTAGCCGGCGCCGGGGTGGCCGACCATTTGCATTGGCACGTGGTTCCGCGCTGGGAGGGTGACACCAACTTCATGCCGGTGCTAGCTTCGGTGCGGGTGCTCTCCGAGCATTTGGAGGCCAGCTTCGCCACCCTCGATCCGCTTTTCACCAAGCTGGCGACTCCCATATCCTGAAGCTCAGGGGCGGAGTTTGTAATGGACCAAAGCTTGCTCAAGATTCAAACCATTGGGGCGCTGCGCCAGGCCGGCTATCGGGTCAAACCGGTGCGCCTGGAGATGCGCGACAACCTGGTGGCGCTGCTCAAGACGGGCCAGCGCATCCTGCCCGGGATCGTCGGTTACGACGACTCGGTTATCCCGGAGATCGAAAACGGCATCCTGGCCGGCCATCACATGGTCTTTCTGGGCGAGCGCGGCCAGGCCAAATCGCGCATCATCCGCGCCCTTGTCGGTCTGCTCGACGAATGGGTGCCGGCGATCGCGGGATGCCAGATCAGCGACAACCCGCTGCAGCCTATCTGTCACGAATGTCGCCGGCGCGTAGCGGCCGAGGGCGAGCGGGTGGCGATCGAGTGGATCGCGCGCGATCGCCGCTTCAGCGAGAAGCTGGCCACGCCCGACGTCTCGATCGCCGATCTGATCGGGGAGGTCGATCCGATCAAGGTGGCTGAGGGACGCTATCTGGCCGACGAAGAGACTATCCATTACGGCCTGATTCCCCGCACCAACCGCGGCCTGTTCGCGATCAACGAACTACCCGACCTGACCGAAAAGGTGCAGGTGGGGCTGTTCAACCTGATGGAAGAGAAGGATGTCCAGATAAAGGGCTACAAGATCCGCCTGCCCCTGGACGTAGTCTTCGTCGCCAGCGCCAACCCCGAGGATTACACCTCGCGCGGGCGTATCATCACTCCGCTCAAGGATCGCTTCGACGTGCAGATCCGTACCCACTATCCGCGCACCACGGCGGACGAGATCGCGATCATGGAGCAGGAGGCCAACTACCCGCCGCTGATGGGCATGCAGTTGCGGGTGCCGCAATTCATCAAGGACATCATCGCCCAGCTCACCTTCGAGGCCCGCGCCTGCGCCGACGTCAATCAGAGCTCGGGGGTTTCGGTGCGCATGACCATCAATAATTACGAAGCGGTAATCTCCAACGCCGAAAAACGCGCGGTGCGCAATGGCGAGAGCGAAATAGTACCGCGGCTGTCCGATCTTCATTCGCTTTATCCGGCCACCGCCGGCAAGCTGGAACTGGAATATTCGGGCGAGGACAAGCGCGAGGAGGAAATCATCGAACGCCTGATCTCGCGCGCCGTGCTCAAGGTCTTCGACCAGGCGGTCAAGGTCGACAATCTCAAGGAAGTAACCGGTTATTTCGATCAGGGCTGGGGGGTGGAGGTCTCGGATCAGGCGCCCGCGGAGGAGTATATCGAGCCGCTGCGCGTGATCCCGGGTTTGCGCGAGGCGGTGGCGCGGATCGGCTCTTTCGAGAGTCCGGGCCTGATGGCCTCGGTGGCCGAGTTCATCTTCGAGGGGCTGCATCTGCATCAAAAGCTCAACAAGGAACGGCGTGGCGGGCGCTTCGCTTATCACGCCTAGGCATAAGGTGGCCGGCGATGGCCAATATCGTTCGCTATACCCAGTGGGACGGCTCGCAGCGGGTCAAACTTAACGCCGCCCAGGTCTTCGAGAAGCTCTCCGAATACCTGTCCTATACCGACGACGTCAACCAAGCCTTGGATTGGATGCTACGCCAGGGGCTGGAGCTGGACGACATGCGGGTGATGGGGCTGGACGAATTCCTGGAGCAACTGCGCCAGGAGATGCGCCAGCGCTACAATGACTTCAACCTGCGCCATGCGCTCAGCGAGATGGAGCAGCGACTGCACGATCTGCTCGAGCGCGAGCGCGAGGCGCTGCGCCGCGAACTGGAGAACAAGCCGGCCGACGCCGAGCAATTGCGCCAGTTGGGCCAGATGCCGCGGCGGCTGTCGCAAGCCCTGCGCAAGTTGGAGAACCACCAGTTCCAGGACGAGCAGGCGCGCGCCGAGTTCGACGAGCTGCTGAGCGAGTACGAAAATATCCGCGACCTGGAGAATTTTCGCGAGCGCTACGGGCAGAACTTTCACGGCCCCCAATCGCTCTCCTACGAGGACGCGGTGCGGCTGATGCGCGAGATGGAGCAGTTGCGCCAACTCGAGCAGGATCTGATGTCCAACCGCCTGGAGGAGATTTCGCTCGACCAGTTGCGCGAGCTGCTCGGCCAGGAGGCCTGGCAGGATTTGCGCAGCCTGCGCCAGATGGTGATCCTGATCAAGGAAGCCGGCCTGGTCACGCCCAAGGGCAATCAGCTCCAGCTCTCGCCTCGCGGCGTGCGCCGGATCGGCCAGCTCGCCCTGCGCGACATCTATCGCGGCTTGTTCAAGGATCGCCACGGCGGCCATGCCACCGACCATCGCGGCCTGGCGGAAACCCGGCCCGAAACGGTGCGGCCGTGGGAGTTCGGCTTGCCGCTCAGCCTGGACTTGGTGGCCACGCTCAAGCGCGGCCTGATGCGGGCGCCGGGGGTGCCGCTGCAACTTTATCCCGACGATTTTCAGGTCTACGAGAGCGACTTCGCCTCCTCCTGTTCCACCGTGCTGTGCCTGGACATGTCCTGGTCGATGAGCTGGGAGGGGCGCTTTGCCGCCGCAAAGAAAGTCGCGCTGGCGATGGAAAGCCTGGTGCGGACCAAGTTTCCGCGCGACTTTTTTTCGATCGTCGGCTTCTTCACCCGCGCGGTCGAACTCAAGCTCAAGGACCTGCCCGAGGCCTCCTGGAACATGGGCGATCCCTTTACCAACCTGCAGGACGGCCTGCGCCTGGCCAGCGACCTGCTCTCGCGCCATCCGGCCAAAAATCAGCACATCATCGTGATAACCGACGGCCAACCCACCGCCTACTTCGCCAAGGGACGGCTGTATTGCGAATGGCCCCTGTCATTTGGCGGGGTCAGCGTGCGGGCGGCGCAGGAAACCCTCAAGCAAGTGGAGCGGGTGACTCAACGCGGAATCACGATCAATACTTTCATGCTCGACGATTCTCCAAGCTTGCGCGCCTTCGTGGAAAAGATGACCCAGATCAATCGCGGCCGCGCCCTCTACACCCGGCCCGATCGGCTGGGCGAATACATGCTGGTGGACTACCTCTCGCGCAAGCGCAAGCGGGTCTGATCGACCGAGGGCGCAACGATGATCACGCTTTATTCCTATCCCCCGCTCTACGGCGTGGCTGACAATAACGGCTACGGCCTGAAGGTCTTTGCGTTCATGCGATTGGCCGGCCTCGAGTTCGCGCATGAGCACATTTTCGATGCGTCGGCGGCGCCCCGGGGGCAGCTTCCCTATATCGTCGACGACAGCCAGACCATCGGCGACAGCGAGACGATCATCGCCCATTTGATCGAGAAATACCGGCTGACGATCGACGCGGCGCTTCAGGCGCGCGAGCGCGATTTGAACCTCCTGGTGGTCCGCCTGCTCGACGATCTCTACTGGGTGATGTCGTATTCGCGCTGGAAGGACGAACGCTACTGGCCCGCTTTCCGTGCCGCGCTGCTACGCGAGCATCCGAGCCTGGGCGACGAGGGGTTGGCCAAGGCGCGTGAATTCAATTTTCAGCGCTATCATTTCCAGGGCATCGGCCGCTACGCACCCGAGGCCGCCTACGCGCGCGGCCTGGCCGATCTAGGCGTGCTTGGCAATCTGGTTCCACCGAGCGGATACGTCCATGGAGTCCGGCCGACCAGCGTTGACGCCGCCATCTACGGCTTTATCGCCAACATTTATTTTTACGATATCGACACGCCGCTCAAGAAGTTCGTGTCCTCCCGCCAAAATCTTACCGAGCATTGCGCGGCCATCCACCTAGCCGTGACGCGCAACTAGCCACCGTTGCGCGCCGCGCAAGGCTAATCGATGGCGCGCGGGCGCATCGACAACAAGCGCCAGGTGGCTGGCGGAAGACCACAAAGTCGACCACAATCAGCTCCATGCGCGGCGACGTGCGTGGGCACGAGGATCGCGCATCGAGGGAGACACCGATGATTCCGTTTTCCGGCAATCCACTGGACCGCGCCAGCGACAGGCGCACCGATAGCGACTGGCTTCAGGCCAAACGACGCGACCCTTCCTCCCTCATCCTGCCGCTGTGGCGACTCGATCTGTTTTTGCGCGGAGCCCAAGGCGCGGCCGAGACCAGCCTGGGGCTGGTACCTCCGGAACTGGTCGAAGGGCTGGCCGACGCGCAGGCTCCATGGGTTTTTCTGGGCCTGGACGGCGAGCGCGCGCTTTTCGCCCTGGATATCTCCGCGGCCGAAGAACCCAACAGACAGGGCCCCCTTGCCGGGCTGGGCCATTTCCGCGATGCCCGCAGCGCGGCTCAAATCGTCTCCATCGGAGAAGCCGCGATAATCGCGCAGGCCAAGGCGCTCATCGACTGGCATCAACGCCACGGCTTCTGTCCGCGCTGCGGCGGACCGACCGCGCTGATGGATGCCGGCTACCGGCGGCTATGTGGCAAATGCGACAGCGAGCATTTTCCCCGGGTCGACCCGGTCGTAATCATGCTCGCCACCGAGGGCGACGCCTGCCTGGTCGGACGCAACCTGCGCTTTGCCACCAACCGCTTCTCGGCGCTGGCGGGCTTCATGGAGCCGGGCGAGACGATCGAGGAAGCGGTTCGGCGCGAACTGATGGAGGAAGCTTCGCTTCGGGTCGGCGAGGTGAGCTACTACGCGACCCAGCCCTGGCCCTTTCCCTCCACCCTGATGATTGGATGCTTTGCCAAGGCGCTAAGCCGCGAGGTCAAGCCCGACGGCAAGGAACTGGGCGAGTTGCGCTGGCTTGAGCGCGAGCTCGCACGCGAGTTGATCACGGGCAAGCGGACGGACGGAATTGGCTTGCCGCCGCCGGTTGCGATCGCCCATCATTTGATCCGCACCTGGGCCTTCGAGCGCTAGGCTGGCGCGAGTACCTTCACGGCGGGCCTCGTGTCATCCAGAGAGCCTGCAAATCCACGCTCGCAGGAAAGAATCTAGAGAAGATGTACTTTACGCAATAGCTTTGAAATTGCGTTAGAGTGCACACTCGCGAAATTATTTATCGGAAGTTATTTATCAAAGGCGAGCGCTTCCCGGCAGAAACCGTCACGGGAAGCGGCTCACGAGCCGCCCCCACGGACGCACGACCTCATTCAACCGCGCTCGCTTAGCCCGGAGCCGATGAATTTTCGCGGCCGGGCATACCAACGAGCCCACCTCCCGATGACGGCTGCTGAGAGTAGTCACGCGGAGAACCGCGCAGATGTTTCCGACTCGGCTCGCCGGCTCAACGTGACACAAGAAGGTTCACAGGCTCTCCGATGACGCGCGGCGCGGCGCCAAGTTATTGACGGGACCTCACGCTACGGCCGCAATTCATAGAGGACTGCGAAGTCGTCTTCCACCGGCAGATGGTTGAAAACGCCGAAGCCGGCGGCCGTAGCCAGCTCGCGCGCCTTGACCTCGCCCATCGCCACGCCGATACCCGCGCCGTCGTGGGCCAGCGAAGTGGTCATGCAGTACAGTGTACTCATCGAGTAGCCGATCTTGCCCAGGCGGCCGACGTTGTCCTGCGGCTCGCCCGACAGCTTGATTTCCTGCATCAGGTAGATGCCCTGGGGCTTGAGCGCCCTGCGAATGGCCCGCAGCAAGCCCAGCGGATCGACCGAATCGTGGACCACGTCAAAGGTGGTTACCAGGTCGAAAGCCGCCGCCGGCAGATGACTGCCGTCATCGAGCTCGAAGCTGACGCGGTCGCTGACTCCAGCCGCGGCCGCGTTTTGCCGAGCTCGTTCGAGCGAGGGGGCATGGACGTCGTAACCGATGACGCGGGCTTTGGCGAAGCCTTGCGCGATTACAATCGCCGCATGGCCGCCGCCGCAGCCCACGTCGGCAACCAGTCCACCGGCTTGCAGCGCGGCCGACGCGCCGGGCACCGCCGCCAGCCATTTGCTCAAAAGCTTATGGCGGTAGCGCACGCGAGAGTTGCGCTCGACCGCTTCGTAGAACCAGGGCGGATATTCTTTCTGGTCCACTCCGCCCCCGTTTTTGAAGGCCTCAGCGACTTTGGTCGCGACACTGGCGGCGCCCTGCACCAGGGCAAAATAGCCACCCACGAACAAGGGCGAGTTCTCGTCGGCCAGCACCATGGCATACTCGGGAGTCAGCCAATAGGTACGCTCGGCGGGCCGATACTGCGCATAACCAGCCGCGACCATTGCATCCAGCCATTCACGGGCATAGCGCGGCTTGATTTCGCAGCGCGCCGCCAGTTGCGCCACCGTCAGCTCGCTGCCGTCGCCCATGGCCTTGAACAAGCCCAACCTGTCGCCGATGAAGCACAACGCCCCCAGCGCCATGCCGCTGACGTCAGCCATCACCTGTTCGGCAACGTCCTTGGCCTTCTTGAGGTCTGCACCGGGCGCCTTGGATGCCATCATAATCAACTCCCTCGGTTCGACTAGCGATTGGCGGGCGTAAAGCCGTTGGAAGGGGCGAAAAAGCGCGGCACGATAAAGGCATACACCCCGTTGGTATCGCGCTCGCCGGTATAGATCTCGCCGTCGGCGGGATTGATCGCGATGCTGGAGGGATGGGGTGCCCGCGCCCCCTTGAGAATCGCGTGAGGCGGGACGTCGCCGCGGTCGGTCAGGTACCAGACGCCCACGAAACCCAACGGCCCGCCGATCAGATTGGGCGGCCCTTTGCAGCCGGGCTTGGGCAGATAGCCGCTGCGATCGTAGGGCCGGATGTACTCGCCGCCCACGCCCACCGCGCGCGAGATGGCAGCGTAAATCTTGCCTTGGTAAAGCGCCAGATGCCACGGGCTGCTGATGCCGGTGTGCGGCCCGGCGATCACGGCGCGCGGCGCCACATTGCCGTTGTCGGTGCGATTAAAAATGTACAGACCACCCTGATGGTCCCAGGTGTAGAGCCCGCGGTCGGCCGCCGCCACGATCAGGTTACGTTGCGGATCGACGCCCACCCCGACCACGGTTTTCATTCCCGTCTTAGGTCCCTGGATAACCCGCAAAGGCGGCGTATCGCCGTTGGCGTCCCAGGGAAAAACCAGAATTGCACTGCTCACGTCGTCGGCGACGATCAACTCCTTGTGCACGTCGTCAACCACTTCCTGGTAGGGCCGATGCAACTGGGTATGCGGCCCTTGCAGTACTCGAATCGGCGCAACCTGGCCATCCGCGCCGCCGGGGAAAGTCAGGATGGCCGCAGCCAGCGGTTCGCTGGCGATAATTTCATCGCGCGCCGGGTCGTAGGTAATGCCATGCGCGGCGCGCGTGATTTTGGTCTTCTGCCCCTGAATGATCCGCACAGGCTCGCTGTTTCCGCTTGCCAACCTGGCAAAAGCCGCAATCCGCGGATCGCTGACTCAATTGGGCACCAGCAATTCCTGGCGGCGCGTATCGAAAGCCATCGCCATCGGATTGCCGAAGCCCGCCACCGGTGTCCCGGCCGGGGCGTTGCGGATGATACGCTTGGGCGCCACGTCGCCGTCCGCCGCGGCATCGAAAACCAGCCCGGTATGCCCGAAATTGGCCACCCACAACTCGTGATTGACCGGATCCAGCGCGACCCCCATGGGAATGGTGATGCCGGTTCGAGGTCCCTTGAGCTGGCGAATTGGAGCAACGTCGCCCGAGGCGGTACGGCGGTAGATGGTGACCGAACCAGCGGCCATGTTGGCAACCGCGATTTCGTCGTCCGCGACCGAGACCCCAGCGGGCCAGTTCAGCTGGGTCTTGGGTCCGGCGATCACGCGCAGCGGCTTGGCATCGCCTTGCGCGTCGGCGGCGAAAACCTCCACCGAAGGCGGCTGATAGTGGCCGCCGCCCTGGTAGTCCGGATCCCAGGCGCCACGCGCCCAGTTGCCGTGGTTGGTCACCACCACTTCATCGTGCGCGTCATCCCAAAATAATCCGTGCGGATCGGCCAGCCCCGTGCGTTCGCCACGCACCTCGCGCAGCGGCGGCGCGGCGCCGGTGGCGCCTAATTTGAAAAACACAATCTGATCGTCCTGCTCCACCGTGATCGCTTCCTGGCCCAGCTTGAAGCTGAGGCCCAGGCCGTAGACCTCATGCGGTGTGGCCAGGGTCCGCGCCGGGTAGTCGCCATTGGCGCTATAAGGAAAAGAAGCGATATCGTCGCCCACATCGTTCTCGCCCGCGTAGATGGTCTTGTGGCGAGGATCCAAGGCGACCCCGCAGGCAAACGACAAATAGGTCGCGGGCCCCAGAATCTGCCGCAGCGGGGGCGTGATCTCGCCGGCATGCGAAGCCGCATCGCGCGGGTAGAGCAGCAGGCTTTTGAGATTGGTGTCGCTGAACAGAACGACGTTGTTGACCGGATCGACCGCGACTCCGTTGAACTCGGGATAGGGGTCGGCCAAGTTGCGGCAGGGCGGGATATCGCCCCCGGGAATCCCCGCCGCAACTTTCTCGAACAGGGCCGCCGCTTGCGCCATCGTAGGCTGACCCGCAGGCTTGGAATCGCCAAGACGGGCGGAATCGCCATGATGGGCCGCGCGGGCGCTCGTTCCGGTCATCTCCAGCACCAGCAGCCCGAGCAGCAGCGCCACCGCCAGGCGAGCTGCCTTATGCGCTTGATTTGTGATCCGCACCGCGTTCCTCCGCAGAGTCATCGGCAAGCGAGGGTGGTACCTGTATCGCGAAAATAGCACAGCCCCAAAGCCCGACCCAGTCCCGCGCCTGCGGCAAGAGTGCGACGGCTTGACTTCATCCCCTCGACCTAGCGTAATGCGCGCAAGAGAGTTGGACCGCCCCATAGCGGCGGCTTCGAAGGAGAACCCGATGAAGCTCTACAATAGCGTCACCGCGCCCAATCCTCGCCGTGTACGGATCTTCATGGCGGAAAAAAATATCCAGATACCCACGGTCGACATGGACCTGAGCAAAGGCGCCAGCCGCACCCCGGAATTCCTGGCGATCAATCCGATGGGCGGCGTACCGGTGCTGGAACTGGACGATGGCACCAACATCGCCGAAACGGTGGCGATCTGCCGCTACCTGGAGGAGACCCATCCGCAGCCTGCGCTTTTCGGCCGCGGCGCCAAGAGCGTGGCGCTGGTGGAAATGTGGCAGCGGCGCACCGAGCTTTACATCTTCGAGACCATCACCAACATTTTTCGCAACCAGAGTGATTTCTTCAAAGGCCGGGTACATCAGGTGCCCGAGTATGGCGAAGTGGAACGCGGCCATTTGATGCCGCGGCTGCAATGGCTGGATCGAGAGTTGGCCCAGCGTCGTTTCATCGCCGGTGAGGAGTACTCGATTGCCGACATCACCTTGACCGTGGCCCTGATGCTGGCGCCGCGAGCCAATGTCGCGATCGATCCCAAGCTGACCCATCTCAACCGCTGGTTTGACGAAATGGCGCACCGTCCCAGCTTCAAGGCGTAACAGGGCAGACTTGCCGACGCGAGGCGGCGCGAACAGACCCATTGCGCCGCCTCGTCCCGGTCGATGACGATAGGGTTTATCGCCCGGGGTGCGGCACCCGCCCCAAAGGCCACGAATTTTTCATGCGCGGACCTGCCCAACGCGTTTTTCCAATCGCGGTGCCCAACTCTTGTTGGGGTCTGGAGCGATCGCGCGAGATGGTTCGACACGGCGCGCGCTGCTCACCGGACGCAACGTGACGGGAAAAAATGCCCAGAGCCTTAGGCCGCGGCAACCGTTTCCATCAGAGACCAGAAACCCTCGGCCAGGGTGGGGTGAATATAGACCGCGCCCTTGAGCGCGGTGTAGGGCGCGTCCAGCAACATCAGGGTCTCGATGATATGGACCAGCTCGCCGCCCTCGACGCCAACAATCGCGGCGCCCAGGACACGGTCATTGGTGGCGTCGACCACCAGTTTCATCAGGCCGGCGGTTTCATCGCGCTCGATCGCCCGGGCCACCGCGCTCATCGCGATCTTGCCGATCTTCAGCTTGCGGCCGTCGCGCCGCGCCTGTGTTTCGGTCATCCCAACCCGGCCCAACTCGGGATCGGTAAAGACGGCATAGGGCACCACTCGCCCCTCGATGGAGAGCTTTTTGCCCTCGATCAGGTTGCCATGAATGATTTGGTAATCGTTGTAGGAAATGTGGGTAAAAGCCGGGCCGCCCTTTACGTCGCCCAGCGCCCAGACCCCCGCAACGCTGGTTTCCAGCCGGCCGTTGACCTGGATGAAACCGCGCCGGTCGCATTGGATTCCGGCCAGCTCCAGCCCCAGGTCGTCGGTGTTGGGGCGGCGGCCGGTGGCGACCAGCAGGTGGGAACCGTATACGGTTTGGCCATCACTCAGCCGCAGACCGATGGCGCCGTGATCGACAAACACGCTTTCGGCCTTGGCCTGGAGCCGAAATTCGATTCCTTCACCCTCCAAGGCCAGGCGTAGTTCGAGACTCACGTCGGGGTCTTCGTGGGGCAGAATCTCGGGGCCGTTTTGCAGCACCGTCACACGACTGCCGAAGCGGCGAAAAAGCTGACCGAATTCCAGCCCGACATAACCGCCGCCCAGCACGATCAGGTGCTCGGGCAGGGTGGTCAATTCCATGATGGTCTGGTTGGTCAGGTACGCCACGTCCGCCAGCCCCGCCAGCGGCGGGAGCGCGGGCCGGGCGCCGGTATCGATGAAGATCCGATCGCTCTCCAGCTCCTGTTCCGCTACCCGCAGGCGATGGGGCGCGGTGAAGCGCGCGTGGCCGTAAATCACGGTCAGGTTGGAGCGACGGGCGATGTTGCGCTCGTGACCGGTACGCCAGCGGGCGACGATCTGCTGCTTGCGCGCGACGACCGCGGCCAAGTCAACCTCCACCGGTCCGCATCGCACGCCCCAGCGCATCGCATTGCGCGCATAGTGGGCTATTCGGGCGCTGGCGACCATGGTTTTGGTCGGAGTGCAGCCATTGTTGACGCAGGTGCCACCGAGCTGGTCGCGTTCGATAAGCGCGACCCGCCAGCCCCGATCGGCCAACTTGTACGCGAGCGGATTACCACCCTGGCCCGAACCGATTACGATCGCGTCGTATGCGGCCATCGTTGCCTGCCCTCCTGAAAAAAGTTTTGCTTGCGGCCGGAACTCAAATGTTAGCCCTTTCGTGACGGCGCCGCGAAGTTATGCCCCGAGCAGGCGCGGATTTTAAAACTCGACTCACCCCTGCCGCTCCCGGATACTTGGGAACGCATGAGCCTGGATAATTCGCCCCGGCTGTCCCCGCCCAGCGGCCCCAAGCCGATGTCCTATTTCGTGGTGCCGCTGATCGTCGGCTGCGCCCTGTTCATGGAGATGCTGGATTCCACGGTAATCGTGACCGCGCTGCCCGCGATGGCGCGCTCGCTTCACGAAAACCCGATCACCCTGAACCTGGCGATTACCGCTTATTTGATGAGCCTGGGAGTGTTCATACCGATCAGCGGCTGGGTGGCCGACCGCTTCGGCGCGCGCAAAGTCTTTCGTTGCGCCATCGTGCTTTTCACCTTGGGCTCGATGCTGTGCGGGATGGCGCAGTCCTTGCCCCAGTTGGTGATTTTTCGCGTCTTGCAGGGCTTCGGCGGCGCGATGATGACGCCAGTGGGAAGGTTGGTGGTCCTGCGCAGCGTCCAGAAGTCCGATCTGGTGCAGGCCATGTCCTACCTGACCGTCCCTTCGATGCTAGGGCCCGTGGTGGGGCCCCCGGTGGGCGGTTTTATCGTCACCTACTACTCCTGGCGCTGGATTTTCTACATCAACGTACCGATCTGCATCCTCGGCTTGGTCCTGGTCACGTTGTTCATTGACGATCTGCCGCCCGCCGTCGTTCCGCGCCTGGATATCCGCGGCTTCCTGCTGACTGGCGTGGGGTTGGCCGGATTGAGCTTCGGATTTGAAACGATCGGCCGCGGAGTAGTCGCGCCTTGGCTTATCGGGCTTGCCATGGCAGCTGGCCTGCTGTTAACCGCGCTTTACGTACGCCACGCCCGGCGAGTCAAGGATCCAATCGTATCGCTCGCCTTGCTCGGGATTCCCACCTTTCAAGCCTCGATCACCGGCGGCAGCCTGTTTCGGATGGGCATGGGCGCGATGCCGTTTCTGCTTGCCCTGCTCCTGCAAATCGCTTTTGGCTTGAGTCCATTTCTGTCCGGGCTGTTGATTTTCGCCAACGCCAGCGGCGCCTTCTTGATGAAATTCAGCGTCCATCCGGTAGTCCGCGCCTTCGGCTTTCGCCCGGTGCTGATCGTCAATGGCTTGCTAAGTGCGCTGTCGATCGGAGTCTGCGCCCTGTTCACCAGCACTACCCCGCACAGCACCATCGCCGTGATCCTGCTGCTGGGGGGGTTTTTCCAATCGCTCCAATTCACCAGTCTAAATGCGCTCTGCTACGCTGACGTGCCCTCGCGCCTGACCAGCCACGCTTCTACTTTCGCCACCATGGCGCAGCAGTTGTCCTTTAGCTTCGGGGTTGCCCTGGCCGCCATGATTCTGCACCTGGGATTGGCCTTGCATGGTCGTTCCGTCCTGAGCGCACACGAGATCGCGCCGGCATTGCTGCTGACCTCGCTTTTGCCGCTGGTCGCGGTGTTGCTCTTCTTGCCGCTCGCAGCCGATGCCGGCCATGAAGTCAGCGGACGGCGTCAAGCGGCGGTGTTCGAAACTGCAAGCTTGGAATAGGAGGCTCGGCTTACCCCGCTCCCGGGGTTGGGAGCATCCAGCCTTCCTCGGGCGTGTGCTTAAGGTGTCAGGGTGGAATGGCCCTGGTTCGGAGCGGTGCGGCCGGCGCGATGGTTGAGGGTACTAGCCTCCCACGCGCCGGCCCACGCCGCGCGAATGACACCCCCACGAACTTCGCGCGGCTTCCTCGGCTGCCTACAACTCAAGGCGCCGCCTCATCTCCCAATGAAGATGGAGCTGCCAGCCGCTCGTGCAGACCACCCCATCATGGCCAATTTACTAGCGCGACTTGAACTGATCGACTAATGAAAAATTCTGCTCAAAATGGCAATTTCGCATTAGTTGACTTAATTTATCGCGGAGCGGGCAAAGGGCCTAAAATCCCTTCTAGCGCAAGCCCCAGCCCTAGAAGCTGAGCGTCGCCATCGGGCAAGCCCTCCAACTCTACTCCGACCGGCATCCGGTCGGCGGTAAGCCCTATTGGGAGATTGAGCCCCGGGGTACCTAACATCCCACTGGGTACGGTGTTGCGGATCAGGCGGGCTTGGACCGGCCGCTCGATTGGATGAGTGGGGAAGGGAACGGTCGGAAACAGCAAGGCGTCGAGCCGATTGAGTTCGAAAAGCCTGCGGTAGGCGTTGCCGATCGTATCGTAAAGTTCGCGGGCTCGCGCCAACACGGCCGCCGGCCGGGGCTCGTTGCGCGCCGCGATCAGGAGCTTGACGTCGGGGCTGGCCACTTGGGCCACCACCTGTTCCAGAGACACCTGGGGATGGTTTGCGGCCAGAAAATCGGCAAGATCCTGACTGGACTCGCACGACAGGCTCCAAAAGGCGTCGACCGCGGCATCGAGCATGTCGGTCATATCGACGTCAACGAAAGTGACGCCGGCTTGGCCCAGGCGGCCGATCGCACGTTCGACGACCACTTCGATTTGGGGGTCGATCTCGCGCCAATAGAAGCCGCGCGGCAGCCCCAGCCTGGAGCCGGCCAACCGCGCCGGCTGCGGCTGCGGGCGGCCGGTAATGACGCTGTCGAGCAGGGCCACCTCGGCCACCGTGCGCGCCATCGGCCCGATCGTATCGAAGCGCAGGGTCAGCGGGACCACCCCCTGAGCCGAGTAGGCCTTGCGGCCGCGCGCGGTAGAGGGGCGCAAGCCCGCGATTCCGCATACTGCCGCTGGCATCCGCACCGAACCGGCCGTATCGGTACCCAGCCCGGCGGGCACCACCCGGGCCGCGATCGCGGCGGCCGTACCGCCGCTGGAACCGCCGGGCACCCGCTCTGGATCGTAGGGATTTTTGACAAAGCCGAAAGTCGGGTTGGAGGAGGTCCCGCCCAGCGCCAGCTCGTGCATGTTGGCCTTGGCGAAGAGCAGCGCCCCCGCCTGGAGTAGCGCCTGCATCACCGGTGCGTCGCCGACCGGGCGGTAACCCTTGAGGCTGGGAGTTCCAGCGGAAGTTGGAAAGCCGACCGTATCGATATTGTCCTTGACGATAATCGGCAGTCCGGCCAGCGGCCCTAGCTGCAAGCCCTGTTCGCGCCGGCGGTCGACGGAGCGCGCCTGCTCGAGCAGGCGCGGGCGATCGATCCAGGTGATCAGGTTGAGGGCCTGATAGCGATCCAGCCGCTCGAGCAATTGGGCGGCGTAATCCTCGGCGCGCAGGCTCCCGGCGCGGATGCGGGCCACGGCCTCGATCGCGCTGAGATTCCAGACTTCCGCTGCGGCATCCGAATGCTTGGCCATCGTCGTCGTCCTCGGCGTGGTAGTCAGCCGAGTCTAGTCCTCGCGCCGGGATTTGCCAAAGCCACGCGCATGGCGTGGGTGCGCACCAGTCCGATAGGGAGGGCTGGCGAGCCGCTCTGCGGCGCACCGAGGCATCGGAACTTCAGGGCCGCTGCGCTAGCCTAGTTCCGCGCGCATCCGCTCCCAGGCTGCGCGCAGATCCTCCACCGAGCCTTCGTCTTCGATGGTAGAGATATCGCCCGGATCGCGGTTGAGGATCACCGCCTTGAGGACCCGGCGCATGATCTTGCCGCTGCGGGTCTTGGGCAGCATCGCGACAAAATTGATCGCGCCCAGGACCGCAACCGCGCCCAGCTTGTTGCGCACGGTCTGGCGCAGTTCGCGCTCCAAATCGGCGGAGGGCTCGAAGCCGGGCTTCAGCGCGACGAAGGCGGCAATCAGTTCACCGCGCAGATCGTCAGGTTGTCCAGTCACCCCGGATTCGGCCACTGCCGGATGTTCCAAAAAGGCGGTTTCGACCTCGACCGTGCCGATCCGATGGCCGGCGACCTTGATGATGTCGTCGGCGCGGCCGCTGAACCAGACGTATCCGTCTTCATCGATATGGGCTGCGTCGCCGGTGAAATAGGACCCTGGGAGGCGCTCCCAATAGTCCCGCGCATAACGCTGCGGATCGTTCCAGATCGTGGCGGTCAAGCCGGGAAAGGGGCGCTTGATGACCAGGATACCCTTCTCATTGGCGGCACATCGCTCGCCCTCCAGAGTGCGAATCTCGACTTCGAAGCCGGGCAGGGCGATGCCGGCTGAGCCGGGCTTGATCGGCAACAGATGCAGCCCGTAGGGATTGCCTACGACCGGCCCGCCGGTCTCGGTTTGCCACCAATGGTCCATCACCGGCACCCGGTCCTTGAACACCTCTCGCTGCAACCACTGCCAAGCGGGCACGTTGAGCGCTTCGCCCGCGCAGAAGATACGTTGGACCGACTCCAGATCGAAACCGCGAGCCGGCTCCAGCCCGGCCCGCATCAACATTCGCACCGCGGTGGGCGCGGTAAAGATCGCGGTAACCTGGTTTTGCGCGATCAGACGATAGACGCTCTGCGGCCCGGGATGATCCAGCGCGCCTTCATATGCGAGGGTGGTACAACCGATAAGCAGCGGCGCATAGACGATAAAGCTGTGGCCCACCACCCATCCGATGTCGGACATCGCCCACCATACGTCCTCGGGCTTGAGACCGTAACACCAGGCCGCGGTGCTGCGAATCCCGACCTGGTAGGCGCCATGGCTGTGGACTGCCAGCTTGGGAGACGCGGTGGTGCCCGAAGTGGCCAGCACGTAGGCCGGGTCGTTGGCCTCCATCGCGACCCAGTCGCTGGAGTGACCCTGGCCCTGAGCGATGAACTCGGCCCAACTCTGGTCGCGTCCGGGCTTTAGATCGGGCGGAGTTTCGGCGCGCGGCAGAAGGACGATTTTCTCCACCGGGCAGTTGGGTTCGCGCAAAGCCTGCTTGACGATCCGCCACAGATCCACCGTTTGACCCTTGCGCACGGTGGTGTCGGCGGCCAACAGAATCCTGGCGTCAGCCAGCCGGCAGCGCTCGGCCAGGGCACTGCTGCCGAAGCCCGCGAAGACCACCAGATGAATGGCACCGATGCGGGTGACGGCCAACATCGCGACGATCGCTTCGGGCATCGTAGGCATGTAGATGGCGACCCGGTCGCCGGCTTTGACCTGCGCCGCTCGCAGGGCCGCCGCCACTTTCTTCACTTCATGAAGAAGCTGGGCGTAGGTCAGGGTCTGACGCGAGCCATTTTCATGCTCGGCGATCAGGGCGGCGTGGCCGCCGCGCCCGCGCGCGACCTGCAGGTCCAGGCAATTGTAGGAAAGGTTGGTGGTGGCACCGCAAAACCAGCGAAAGGCGGGCGGCCCCGGATCGAAGACCCGCTCCCAACCGCGCCACCAATGCACTGCTTGGGCCGCCTCGGCCCAAAACTGTTCGCTATCGACGGCAGCGTGCTGCCACCGCTTGATAACCGGACTAACGACATCCATCGCCGCGCCTCGCCTCTGGGCTTGAACAACCGCGAGTTATGGTACGCGCAGCCGCGCTGTTGCGAATAGCGCACGCAGCCAGCGAAAGCTTCAGCTCGCGACCGTGCCCTCGATCAGTGGACAAGCCTGGTTGGTACGGCGCGCCGAACATTTGCGCAGCAGCACCTTTAGTTGAGCACGCAAACTCTCCAGCGCCTGGATCTTCTGATTGACCTCGCGCAGGTGATGGCGGGCGAGATCCTGCACCCGGTCGCATTGCGCGCCGCCCTGATTGGTGAGCTGCATGAGTTCGCGGATTTGCCGCAAGGTCATCCCAAACGCCTGCGCCCGCTGCAGAAACTGCAACAGCTCCACGGTATCTTCACGATAGACCCGGTAACCGTTGGGCATCCGCGAGGACGGAGGAAGAATCTTGTGCCGTTCATAGTAGCGTATCGCCGAGGTTCTGAGACCGGCTTTGCGGGCGACTTTTCCGATGGTCAATTGGTCCATTTCCGCAGCGCTCCCCTGAATCGACCCTTGTAACAATAAAACCTTAAATACTACTTGAAGGTCAACCCGGCGAGCGTTTACGTCGTAATACCGGTAGAGCAGCGAGCGCTTTTACGGCCGCGAAAATCGAGGTCGTCTTGGTGGGTCACCACCCGCGCTCGCCGCGCTTCAGGCTGACAAACTGGCAAGGCCGTGATTCAGAAGTCCGGTCAAATTGGCCAAGGCCACGTTCCCATCGATCTTGGGCGCTCGCGCCGCCTGCCCGATGCATTCATCCGGCGGCGCTGGGAGGTCGATTGACCTGGGTCCAGAATTTCCTGAGGACTTTGAGGCTTTCGCTGAACTGATCGAAGTCCATGGCTTTGACCACGTAAGCGTTGACCCCCAGATTGTAACAACTCTCGACATCCGGCCGCTCGCCCGAGGAGGTGAACATGATGATGGGGATCGTGCGAAAGTCGGGGTCCTGTTTGAGCCGGCGCAAAACCTCGATCCCGGTCAAACGGGGCATTTTGATGTCGAGCAGAATAGCTAGCGGGTTGGCGCGCTGGCGATTGGCAAACTGCCCGCGCCGGTAGAGAAAATCCAGGACCTGCACCCCGTCATCGACAAATATCAAGTCGCAGTCAGGTTCACTTTCGGCCAACACCATCTGCATCAGCGCCTGATCGTTGGCACTATCTTCGGCGCTTAAAATGTATCCGCTCGTACGCATGTAATCCCTGCCCCTTTCAACTCCTTACCACGGCGCCCACCTCTCCGCGACCATGCCCCTGATACCGCGGGTCTCAGCATATAGACGAGTCCGGGATCCGACTAAAGAATGGTGTTTAGCGAAAACCCCCTCAATCCGGCGAAGCTGCGACTGTCCAGAATTACCATGCGCGAGCAATTAAGTGCAAGGTCAAATTGTCTGCTTAAAGCGCAATAAACGGGCTCAATTACAGGTACCGACAGGGTGCGCTCAACGCGTGCAATGAGCCAGAGAGAAACGGCCGGGGCACAAGCTGAATCAAGACTTCGCAGTGCCCATGGCAGCACCAAAGAAAGCCAGACCATGGCGGGCCAACTCGATATCGCGTCCCTGGGTGGGCCCGGTGACTCCGATCCCCGCCACCGTGCGTCCTCCGACCTGGACCACGATCCCTCCGGGAAGCGCGGTAAAAAGCGGATCGCCGTAATAGGCGATATCTATCTGCCGACGTAAGATTTCAGCTTGAAAATCCTCGGTATCTCGATCCATGACCGCGGCGGTATGAGCCTTGCGCAGCGAGGCACGCATCCAGCGCGGCCGGCATCCTTCCATGCGCTGCGCCGCGATCAGGTCGCCATGGTCGTCGGTAATCGCGATCGCGACCACATAGCCGGCGGATACCGCAGCCGCGCGAATGGCGTCTATCGCGGCCCGCGCGGCCTGTTCCAGGTCAAGCGCCGGCTGTTTGCCAGGCTCAAGGCCATTCATCTCAGAACCGGGCCGTCATCTCGTCCTTGAGGACCTCGCGCCAGGGCCCATTGAGCTCGACCACGAGGTCCACGGGGCGCACCTTGCGGTAAGTCGCCGAATCGACCCCGCGCGGGGTTTCGCCCCTTTCTACGGCAGCCACCGCCTCCAGCAGCAATTGGCGCATCGCCGCGATCGCACGGTCGCTGCCGCCCAGATGTTCCTTGGAACGATCGACAATCGGTCCCATCCCTTCCTGCACCGCGAAGTCCTGGGTATTGATCCCCGCGATGCCGGTAAAGGTGCGCGTGCGCTGTGCTTGGCGGTCGATCATGAAGTTATTGGCCAAGTTGGACTTAAGCTCGAAGGTACCAGGAATGAGATCCTCCGGCGCACGGCCGAATTGCCGCTCCGTCGCCAGCACAAACTCGCGGCTGAGCGGAATCTCGGGGTTGTAGGCGTACATCCAGTTGTATACCGCGGTGTTGTAATCGTCGATCGGGACCCAGATATGGCCATTGATGGTGGGGATCTCCTCCAGCCCGCCACCGCGCCAAGCCGAGACTCGCCCGCGCATCTGCTGCGCCGGCATCACATAGTGGTAGGCCCGAACATAATGGCGCGAACCGGCCTTGCGGATCCCGGCGTAGGTATAGCCGTAATCGGTGCGCTCGACCTCCAGCCGGGGCGCGGTATCGGCACTGCGCAAGGCGCCCAGGTCACCCAGCCGGTTGTTATGCAAAAAGGAAGAATGGGAGGTGTCCAAGCCTCCTTCCAGTGCCTGCAGCCAGTTGCAATGCTCCAGGGTTTTGGAGACGCAGCGATGACTGGCGGGAGCCCGCACCAATTCGTAGTCGGGCGGCGGCGGCATCAGCTCGGCCGGGCCCATGTACGCCCACACCATCCCTCCCCCCTCCCAAACCGGATAGGCGGCGATGGTTACCTTGTCTTTGAAATTGCTCTCGGCCGGCTCCGAGGGCATATCGACACAAGCGCCGGTGCGATCGAATTTCCATCCGTGATAGACGCAGCGCAAGCCGCAGTTCTCATTGCGGCCGAAAAACAGGGGAGCGCGCCGATGGGGACAATAAGCATCGAGCAGCCCGACCTTGCCCTCGCTGTCACGAAAGGCGATCAGATCTTCCCCCAGCATCCGCACCCGCACTGGCGCACCGTCGGGCTCGGGCAGCTCTTCCGAGAGGGCAGCGGGAAGCCAATAGCGGCGCAAGAGATTGCCCATCGCAGTGCCCGCGCCAACCCGGGTCAGGCGTTCGTTTTCTTCCGGCTTCAGCATGATGCTCTCCGCTAAATCGTCCGGCCTTCAGTTTTGCCATGGATCGATGGTTACGTGAATGGCCTGGGCCGGGGCCTTCTCGCCGCCCACCAGGCGCAAGGCTTCGTCGACTCCGGACAGCCCGAATTCGTGGGTGGACATCGCCTCCAGCGGGATCCGGTTTTGGGTCATCAGTTGCAGCGCCAACTCGACGGCGTGGAAACTGTGACCGCGGGCTCCGCGCAGAGTCAGCCGCTTGCGGCTGACGGTGTCCAGGTCGAAGCCGTCCAGCGGCCGCTGCTTGCCGGCGGCGGCGATCAGGCGGCCGCGCTTGCGCAACAGCTCGATCCCACCATTGATTACCTCGCGCGCGCCGCCCGAGGAGACATCCAGCACCAGATCGGCCATCTCGCCCCCGGTCAGTTCCTCCACCCGCGGAGGCAGCGGCTCGCGGTCGACTACCACGACATGATCGGCCCCTAGCTGGCGAGCGACTTCCAGGCGATGTTCGTCGCGGGCCAAGCCACTTACGATAACCATGCGCGCTCCGGCCACCTTGGCCGCGACCACGCAGGCCAGCCCCTGTTGGCCGGGGCCCTGCACCACCACTACCTGTCCGGGACCGGCGCCGCCGTCAAGGTAGGCCCATTGGAAGCCGTTGCCCAAGGGCAAGGCCATCGCGGCCAGGCGGGGCGGGACTCCGGCGGGAACCTTGTGCAGCACCGCGCGCGGGTGCAGGAACTGGAATTGGCTGTAGCCGCCCCACAGGGCGGGCCAGACGGTGGTTGAGGTCGAGCCATAGCGCAGCGCGTTTTTGCTCTTTAGGTCGGTCTCGGCGCAGGCCCGATACTCCCCCGAGCGGCAATCCGCGCAGTGGCCGCAGGGCAGGTATTCTTCCAGCGCCACCAGATCGCCCTCCTGCACCCCCCAGCGATCGCGCGCCAAACTCCCCAAGGCCTCGATAACCCCCACGTTCTCATGCCCCAGGATGCGCGGGGCGCGGCTAGGGTCGGCATACATGGGGACATCGCTGCCGCAAATTCCCGCCCTGACCACGCGCAGCAGCCCGCCGTCGGGCGGAATCTCGGGCAGCGGGAACTGGCGCAACTCGGTAGCCTTGGCCGCGATCTGCACGGCCGCTCGACTGGTAGTCATGACAGCAGAATTACCACACGAGCCACGGCACAAGTCCAGTGCCGGGGCCCGACTATTGGCTTGGCACGCCAGTGCCTGCCAGCATGACGGCTGATTAAGCGCAGACTCCGGGAGGCCCTGGGCATGTGGGATCACAGCATGTGCGCGCAGATTGCCACGGCTTTGATCGTGGTCACCGATCCGGTGGGCAACCTGCCGATCTTCATTAGCCTCACCAGTAATCACACCACCAGCGAGCGCAAGCACGCCATCAATATCGCCGTGATCACGGCTGCCCTGACCCTGATAGTCTCGGTATACGTGGGCGAGCCCGTGCTGGTCATGTTCGGCATCAGCGTTGCCTCCTTTCGAGTCGCCGGCGGCATCATCGTGATGTTGATGGCGATCGCGATGCTCCAGGCGCGGCCCAGCGAAGTGCGCTACGCCCCGGGCGAAGCCGACGAAGCGGCCCATCGCGCCGCAATCGCGGTGGTTCCCTTGGGCATCCCGCTGATTGCGGGACCGGGAGCGATCAGCACCGTGATCATCTATGCCCATCAGGCCACGGGCTGGCTGGACTTCGCCTTCCTGACCGTGGCCAGCCTAATGGTATGCGGCTTGATGTGGCTTGCGCTGCGCCTGGCCGCGTCGATTCGCAAACTGCTCGGCTTGACCGGAATCAACGTAGTCACCCGCTTGATGGGGTTGATTCTGACCGCGGTTGCGGTCGAATTCATCACCAGTGGTCTGGCTCAACTACTTCCGGGCCTGACCCGTATCAGATAGTTGTTGGCCATCCGCTGCCGCTTTGGGCTTGCGCCCGTTGACGAGTTCGGTGATATCGTGGCTCCGGGGCTATTTGGTATGGCCGCGCGCTCCTGAAGGAGAGTGGGAGATGCTGACTCAGGGCGAAAACGAGCTGCTGACGCGGGTCGGACCGGGCAGCTTGATGGGCGATTTTTTGCGCGAGTACTGGTTGCCCGCCGTGCGCGCGGCCAAGCTGGAACCTGACGGCGCGCCGGAGCGGGTGCGGCTGATGGGCGAGAATTTCGTCGCCTTCCGCTCAACCGACGGGCGGGTCGGTTTCTTCGACGAGGGCTGCCCGCATCGCTGCACCTCGCTGGCGCTGGCCCGCAACGAGGACAACGCGCTGACCTGCATCTTTCACGGCTGGAAGATCGACGTCTCGGGTAAAGTGGTCGAAGTCCCCTCCGAGCCGCCCGAGCGGCGCGCCGAATTCGCGGCCAAGGTGCGGGTGCGCCATTATCCGGTGCGCGAGGCGGGCGGCGTAATCTGGGTCTACCTGGGCCGCCAACCGCAGCCGCCGCGCTTTTACAATTGGGAATGGCACGGGCTGACACCCGAGCACGCACGGCCCCGGCGCGCGGTCATGCATTGCAACTGGTTCCAGGGACTGGAAGCGGTGCTGGATTCGGCCCACGTCGGCTTTTTGCATCGCGCCTACCAGGTCAAAGCTGGCGGCGAATTACGTTTCGCCGGCGCCAATCCGGCGCCGGTCTTCGAGCTGGAGCCCAAACCCTACGGTTTTCGCGAGGCCGCCTTGCGCGATTTGGGCGACGGCACGGTGTACGCCCGCATCCGCGAAGTCGTGTTGCCGCTGTTCGCGTTTATTCCCTCTTACCCGGGAGGACGGCTGCTGATGATCTGCTCGATCCCGATCGACGATGAATGGAACGCGCAGTGGTATTTGTTCCACCATCCGGACGAGCCGATGACCGAGGAGCCGCGTGATTTGTACCTGAGCTCGGGCGATCCCGACAACTTCTGCTCGGACATGGGCAGCCTTGCCAACCTCTGGCATCAGGACCGCGCTCGTATGAAAGAGGGCCATTGGAGCGGGATTAAGAGCTTTACCTACGAGGATTTCGTCTGCGAGGAAGCGATGGGGCCGATCGTCGATCGCTCGCGCGAATACCTGGGTAGCAGCGACTCGATCATTATCCGGGTCCGCCGCCAAATCCTGGCGGCCGCGCGGGAGTTCCGCGCCCACGGCAAGCTGGCCTTTGGCCATGACGACCCCTCGGTTGATTACAGCCAGGTGCGCGGGCTGGCGATCCGCTACCCCAAGGGCACGGACTGGCGCCATATTAGCGCCTTCGCGGTGCCGCGCGAGTTGGTCGAGCTGACGGCGCCCGACATTCGCACCTTCCTGACCATGGGCTAAAGGCCCACGCCGCGGTCAGTAGCGGCAAGCGAACGGATCTCGGCCGGCGCCGCGTGCGGCTCTTTGATCGGCCGGATCGCGGCGGTGGCGAGGAGCCCGATCACGGTCAGCACGCCGGCCAGATCGAAGACCAGGGCATAGCTGCCTGTGTAATCGTAGATTTTGCCGGAAATGACCGGGGCACTGGATTGGCACAAGGTAGAGCCCAGGAAGCTCAGCACTCCCAGCAGGGTGCCCAGCGCTCGCGGGCCCATCGTGTTGGCCACAATCAGTGAAGTGAAGTTGCCCAAGCCACCGGCGTTGGCATAGCAGACCATGAAGATCACCATCAGGAACCAGCCTACGGCACTGGGGTGGGTCAGGCGCAGACAGAGCAGTCCCAGGCCAAAGCCGATGAAGCCGACTACCATCGTGGAGCGCGGACCGAAGCGGTCGGCCAGCCATCCGTTGAACAGGAATCCGACGATCGCAAAGCCTCCTTGTAGCCCCAACAGCGAATCGGCCACCTGTTCGTTGAATCCGGTGCCAACGAGGTAAGCGACCAGATGAACCCGGAACAGATCCCAGGCCAGAATGATCGACATGTGCATGATCGCGATGAAGACAAAGGAGCTGGAAAGCAGCGCCGTGCGCACCGACACGCCGCCTGATTCCTCGTCCGCCTGCGTATCGAGCTCGCCCGGGGGATGGCTGCGTATCCAAGCCAACACCATCGGTAGCGCCAGCAGCAGGCTGGGAACGATGGTCCAGCGCATCACCGTGCGCCAGCCGTAAGCGGGCAGGAGATGGGCGGCGATGAGGGGAAAAAGCGGATAGCCGACCGAAATTCCGCTGACCGCCAGCCCCAAGGCCAAGCCGCGGTGGTGTTTGAACCAGGCCAGCACGACCACCCAGATGGGAACCAGGGTACAGGCAGCCAGGCCAATGCCTACCAGCGCAAACGCCAAGCAGAGCGCGTCCAGCGAACGAGCGCGGCTCCCCAGCAGGTAACCCAGGTCGGTGATGACGATACCCGCGGCCATCAGCCAGCAAGCTTCCATCCGGTCCAGCAGCCAGCCGGCGGCGGGCGCACCCACCCCCATCGCGACCGCCATCGCGGCTGCAACCAGGGAGACCTGGCTGCGGCCGGCGTGGAATTCTCGCGCCAGAGGCAGCAGGTAGATGCCGATCGCATTAATCGCGGGCGAGAAGACCAGGATGATGACCGCCCATACGCTGGCCATCAGCCGCAGCCGCGCGCGCGTTAATTCCCGCATCACCGGCGCTCGCTTCGAGGCGGAGCCAAAACCGATCTTCAGGCCCGGCGCTCGGCCGCGCCTGGCGCGTGCAAACGACCTGTGGGGTTGCGCGCGGCGAGGAGTTGCTCGCCGTAGGCCGCCAGCCAGTCCTGCTCGCGATCGAGCATGAAATGGCCGCCCCGCGCACCCAGCGCGACCTCGGGATTGTCCACGCCCGGCGGCAATTGGCCGCGCTCGCTCAGGGCCGAGGCCGCTTCGAGCATGCGACGACGGGTCTGGATAATCATCACGTCGCTGTGGCCCAGATGCTCGAAGGCATGGCTGGTAATCGGGCCCATGCTTTCGGTCACGGCTTGGTCCTGAAGCATGATTCCCGCGATGCCGGAGAAACTGCGGGTGCGTTGGACCGCGCGATCGATCAGGTAGTCGTTGCCGGCGTTGGCACCCAGGCGAGCGCGCCCATGCCAATCGGTGCTGTCGGGAAGATAGTCGAGCGCCAACTCGGTGCCGGCGGCGGCGCCGTTGCGCTGTAAATTGGGCCACCAGCTATGCTTCCAGACCCAGGTCACGATCATGGTGTGGGTATCGTCCATCGGCACCCAGGCGCGGGTAAAGATAAAGTTGTCAAGCTGGCCGGTGGGAATCATGGTCCAAAACGGAAAGATGAACTGGCCAAAGCGCCAGTAGATCGTCTCATCGACGCGCCGCTGCGCCCCGTACATCGCGCCCCAGGGCGCGCGGCCCACGTGGAGTTCGGCGCTGCGGTTGGCGACTTTGAACCGGGTATCGCCGTCGTTGGGGCCGACCTTCGAGGGATCCAGGCCGCCCAGGTGCAGGAAGCTCACGTGGGTGGTATCCAGATCGCCCTCCAGCGCCTGCATGTAATTGCATTCGCGCTGGGTAAAGCCGATGGTCATTTCTTCCGCCGGCATCAACAGCGCTTCCATCAAGGGCAGCGGCGGCGCCGGCACATTCGGGCCCAGATAAACCCAGACCACCCCGTTGCGTTCGGCGACCTGGTAGGCGCGCGCGTGTACCTTGCTCTTGTAATCGAACTCGGGCGGCACATTGGGCATCTCCACGCAGTTACCCGCCACGTCGAACTTCCAGCCATGATAGACGCAGCGCAGGCCGTCGTGTTCGTTGCGCCCAAAAAAGAGCGAGGCGCATCGATGGGGGCAGCGATGGTCGAACACGCCGACTCGGCCCGAACTATCGCGAAAGGCAATCAGCCGCTCCCCCAGCAGCATCAGCCGCCGGGGCGCGCCGTCAGCAAGCAATTCGCTCGACAGCGCGGCAGGCAGCCAATATTGGCGCATCAGCCGCCCCATCGGCTTGCCCGGGCCCACCGCCGTCAGAGTGTCGAAGTCCTGCGAGCTTGCCATCGCTTCAATCCTTCACGGGGCTAAATTGGGGGGCTTGCGCCCTCCATTTGCTACCATACTTTACCGCTGGCTGGCGATGATCGAGCACAAATGAGGCGGCATGGCCGGAATTGACCGGCCAGCGACCGGCATGATAGCGAGGGATGGTTAGTCTCGGCAGGTGACAGTCCGGGGCAGGCCCGCGCGTATCGCGACACGGTACCGGGCGTCCTCAGGAGATAGCAATGTATAACGGCCAACTCGTGATCGACGTCCATGGTCACATGTCCACTCCGATGCATTTCCGCGCCCACGCTTACAATATGATCGCGCTGCGCTCGGACCAGGGCGCCCTGACGATTCCGGCCGAGGCGATGGCTCAGGCCTTGGGACGCCATCTGCGGATCATGGACGAGCGCAACATCGACATACAGATGATTTCACCCCGGCCCGTGGCGATGATGCATTGGGAGCGACCGTTTCTGGTCGAGCGCTGGACTCGCCTGACCAACCAGGTGATTTTCGATCAATGCCAGCTCCACCCCAAGCGCTTCGTCGGAGTGGCGCAATTGCCCCAAACCCAGGTGCTGAACATCGCCGGATGCGTGGCCGAACTGCGCCGCTGCGTGCACGATCTAGGCTTTGTCGGCGCGCTGCTCAATCCCGACCCGGCGGGCGATCGCAGCGCCCCCGGGATGAATGACGAAGCGTGGTTTCCGCTGTACGAAGAAGCCGAGAAACTGCAGGCCACGCTGATCGTGCATCCTTCCTTTTCGCGCGACCCTCGCCTTGACGGTATCGAGCACTCTTACCAGTACAACTTCCTGACCGAGGAAACCCTGGCTACTCTGCTGCTGGAGCGGGGCGACGTCTTTCGCCGCTTTCCAAGGCTCCGCATCGTGATCTGCCATTGTGGCGGCGCTCTGCGCCGGCTGGTCGCGACCGGCGACGTACTGGACGCCAATGAACCGCGGGTCGAAAGCAATCTGGTGCGTGCCAGCGGCGAGCGACCTGGCGGCTCAGGCGGCGCTCCGGAGCCCGCCGCGGAGGCGGCGGCCAAGCCCGACGTCAGCGCCAACCTGTTCTTTGATACCTGCGCCTACGATCCGTGGTTTTTGGCCGCGGCCATCCGTCAGCGCGGAGTGAAGCAGATGGCTTTTGGCACCGAAGCGCCGGGGTCCGGAACGGCCGATGTCAATCCGCAAACCGGCAAGGCGGCCGACGATCTGGTGGCGACGATCGATGCGATCGACTTTCTGAGCGAGGGGCAGAAGCTGGAGCTGTTCCATCACAACCCGCGGCGGATCTTTCCGCTGCTGGCCCGCAGCGCGGCGCTCCGCTGACAGGGCGGGCAAGCGCAAAGAAGCTTGCGGCACAACTTGCGCCGGAGATTGGGTGTGCGGACAACGGCCTGTTCGCTGGTGCTGATGCTGGCGTTGTGCGCGGCGGCGGCCGCCGCGCCGGCCGATATCGCCAGCGGCACCATCATCACCAAGGCCAACTGGCAATCCTACCAGAGCTTCATGACCAACGTGCTGCGGCACATGTTCATGAGCAACAGTCCCACCACCGCCGTGCCGCCGCGGCTGCGAATTGAGGTCGGTCCGGCGCGCAGTTATCCTCTACCCGCCTCGTACTGGTCGGCCACCGAGAAGTACGCAGGCCAGGCGCGCTTGGTCAAAGCCCGCAACGGCGGTTATGCGCTGGCCAACTACGTGGCCGGGCAGCCTTTTCCCTTTGCCAAGCTGGACCTGGAGCATGACCCGTTGATCGCCTACAAGCTGATGTACGACACCTATTATCAGTACGTACCGGCGATTTACCTGGTGCGCTATCCGCAGCAATTCGTGGTCGATCGCTACGGCAACCGCTCCGATCATACCGGCATGGTGGTGGATTTCAGCCTGATGCACAACACCGACCCCGGCTATCCGATGACCATTCCAAACTCCCCCGGGGAAGAGGGGGTGTACATAACTTCCTACTCGCAGCAGCTCTTTCCGGTTCAGAATCAGTATCTGACTTCGCTGGCGGTCGATTTCGACGATCCCGAGCGCTTTCCCGCCACTTACGCTTTCATCCCAAGCCTGCGCCGAGTCCTGCGCCTGTCCTCCAGTTCGCGCTGCGCGCCGGTGGTTCCCAACGCCGACTTCAACTATGACGACGGTTCACGGATACCGCTGCCCCCGACTTGGTTCAACGCGACTTTTCTGGGCTTGAAAAAGGAGCTCGAATTTGTCGTACCACCCGATAAGTTGAGCGCGGCCGAAGAGCCTGCCAATTGGTATTTCAGCGGGGGCCCGGTGTTTCCCAAAGCGCGCGCGCTGGGCGCCTGGCAGACGCGTGATGTCTATGTGATTTCGTTTTCCCGCCGACCCCAGTTCAGTTCGGGTTACTGCGAGGCGCGAAATATCAGGTATCTGGATCGGGAGCAGGTCCAGACCCTGGCCTGGGACGATTTCGATCAAAACGACAAGTTTTGGCGCGGCCAATTCGGCTTCCTGCCCGCCCTACCTCATCCCGCCGATCCGGCTCATTCCTATGCTTTTGTCACCACCGATTTCGCGCACGATCAGGCCGATTTCCAGCAAAATCACATCACGGTAGGGCTGCCGCCGCGCAATTGGGAAAAAAACTTCGTGATAGACGAACAGGTACCGCGGCAATTCCGCAACGTGGCGCGCTTTACCACCCCCGCGGGTCTGCAGAGCGTGCTGCAATAGCAATCTGGCGCATCGCGCCTGGTCAACCATCACCCGAGGAAAGAGCGCGACGAGGCCTGAGGGAGCTCTGAGCCACAGCGGGTTCGACGTCGCGGACCGTTTTTTGGGTGCGTTCGCGCATGGCGCGGAAGGACGCGATGGATCTGCCGGCCCCGGGATTGCACCGGTCGTCCGATCGCTGGCAATTCGGCACAACGGCTGGCACATCAGCGCGCCGGTCGAGTAATTAATTACAATTTTCCGGGGGGCGCGCTGTCACAAAGCTGACAGCGTCCCCTGGGTTTATTTTTCTCCTCAGCGCCCGCTGGAAAATCGCAAAGATACGCTCACTGCCACCCGAGCCGGGCTACAGCAGTGGCACAGATACGCTCACTGCCACCCGAGCCGGGCTACAGCAGTGGCACAGATACGCAACGCCGGTCAGCCAAGGGGGCGCAATGGATGCCACTCATTCGTTAAGCAACCAATCCTTACTGTCCTTTCCCGCATCGGTAGGGCAGCTCATGGCCCGCTTTTATCCGGCCTATCCCTCCCACGCCAAAAATGGCACGCATGCTTTTTATGGCTGGATCGGCAAGCACCTCGACCGGCGCAGCGTGGTGCTCAATCTGGGTGCCGGCGCTGCGGCGCGCGAGCCCGAGCGCAGTCTACGCGGCCGGGCGGCGACGGTTATCGGCGTGGATATCGATCCGGTCGTTTTGGCTAACCATCAACTCGACCAGGCCTATGTGATTAAGGCGGGCCAGCCTCTGCCTTTTGACTCGGCCAGCTTCGATTTGGTGCTCAGCGACTTCGTGCTCGAGCATTTAGCCCATCCGTTACCCCATCTGCACGAGGCGGCGCGGGTGCTTAAGCCCGGCGGCAGCTTTTTCTTCCGCACGCCCAATCGGTACCACTATGTAACCCTGATCTCCCGTTTGAGCGGGCAGCGTGTCCATCGCTTGATTGCCAACCGGGTTCGATGCCTGGGCGAGGCACCCGAGCCATGGCCCACCTTCTACCGCGCCAATAGCCGCCACCAACTAAGCCGCTTGGCTCAGGCCGCGGGCTTCAGCTCGCTGGAGCTGCGGATGTGGGAGGGCGAGCCGAGCTACCTGGTATTCAGTCCCGCGGCCTTTCGGCTGGGGGTCGCATATGAGCGATTGGTCAACCGTTGGCTCCCCGCTCTGAGGGCCAATCTCTTGGGCCGCTGCGTAAAATAGCGCTGCCTTTGCCGATCGCGATGCGCGAGCTGCGAACCTGACCATGAACCTTTCCAATCCGATACACGCCGGGCTGGCCTGACGCGCGACTTCCAAACCAGCGCGCCGCCAGCCCCGCTCTCAACCCAACTCGAAGCTGGTGATGCCGAAAATCCGCGACAGGGGCAACTTTGGATCGCGTCGATTGTACATCCGCACGGTTTGAAACACCGGTCGCATCGAGTGCTCCTCGGCGAGCGCACGGGCCGCCGCATTGGGCTCCGGCACGTCCAGGAACAGCGGCGCGCCGGCTTGATCGCCTGCGCCGAGGCGCTTGAACAGATCGCGCGCGACCTCTTCGCGGTCGGCAAATAGCGGACCGATTTTGAAGCCTTCACGGCAAGGCCGGCGCATTCCGTAGCCAACCAGCGAGCCATTCTCGAGCGCGCCAATCCCAAGCGCGCCAGGTTGCGCAATCCAATTGCGTAGAAATCGGGGGCGCTCGGTGCCGAACAACTCGGCGTCGTAATCGAGTAATTTCTCAAACGGCAGCTTGCTTAATTCGAGCAAGCGCGAGGACGGCAGATTGTCGGAAGCTTCGCCTACGCGTCCCTCGAAGCGAATGTTGCGGTGGGCGAGGACAAAGCCCGAGCGTTCATAATTGGCTTGCTGGGCCAATACGCCGTCCAAGCCCGCATTGCGTGCGCCCAAGTAATCCATCGCGGTTCGCCATAGCTCTAAACCGTAGCCACGCCCGCGCATCGGCGGCTGCACGATGTAAAAGCCGACAAAACCGAAGCGGGGACCATAACGAACCGCCGAGATCATGGCCGAGGGACGATCGTCGATCAGGCCGAGAAAAAAGCCGCCGGGATCGGTCGCGTGAAAGCAGGCGGCATCGCCGAGTCCGGGGTTCCATCCCTCCGCTGCTGCCCAATGCGCCATCAGTTCGACCTCGTGGGCCGCCATCGGGCGAATCGTCATCGGATGAGAGGTGCCTTGGATCATGGATCGTAGCCTAGCTCAAGCGGCGATAAAAAAACGAGGTTCGCTACCTGCCCAGGATAATCAGAAGATGCTATAGGGGCGCAAGTTGTATGCTGGAGCGGAGGATCAAATCGGCGGGAGCCGGCTTCCTCTTCGCGAGCGCGCTTGCGGTAATCTGGCCCATGCTGGCGTTAGCGGCCTCCTTGCCGCTCGCTCACGTCGCGCCTCAGAGCGGGCCTGCCGACGTGCTGGAGGCGATGGCGCGAGCGCGCTTCGGCCCGCTCAGTCCGGCCGAAGTGATCCTGGTGCGCGGCGCCACTCAGCGCGCACTGGTTTCCGCCGGGCCAAGCAAGCGGTCCGACGATCCCGGCAACGATCCGCGCCACGCCGATCGATGGGGGCCGGAGCGGACCATTCGCGCGCCGCTGCTGATGTGGCTGTGTACCGACAGCCGCTGCGCGCCATACCTCCATCCTAGCGGTCCCGGCATCATGGGAGCCAAGATCGCGGGGCGAGTGGATTTCAGCTATCAGACGCTCGCGCGCCCGCTAAGCCTGTTTCAATGCGCGATTGCGGGTGGAATCGATCTCTCCTATGCGCATTTCAACAGCCTCGACTTGCGCCAAAGCATCACTGGACCGGTCAGCGCGGACATCTCGAACAGCACCGGCGATATCGATCTGCAGTTCGGGCAGTACGGCCCGGTCAGTCTGTACCGCGCCACGATCGGCGGAAGCGTGGATTTCACCGGCAGTTCGTTCGTGGTCGGAGGTGGAGTGGCAATCTCGGCGATCGAGGCAAAGATCGCCGGCGATGCGATCTTTCACGACGGTTTTCGCACCGACGGCACGGTTGACTTCCGTTTAGCCGATATCGATCAGGCGCTCAGCTTCAGCCAGGCCAGCTTCGTTGGTTCCTATCCCAACGGGCTTGATGCCGAGCGCGCGCGCATCACGGGTCCGCTTTACTGGTACGATATCCGCCACACTGCTTTAACCCAACTGGACTTGCGCGATGCTCGCGCCGCCGCCTTGCGCGACAACCGGGCCAGTTGGCCCGCACCCGGGATGCTTCAAATCGACGGCTTCGACTATCACCGCTTCAGCGCCGGCAGTCCGATAGGAGCGCCCGAACGGCTGCAGTGGCTGGCGCTGCAGCCCAGCGGCTTTCGCCCACAGCCCTATGTCGAACTAGCCGCGGCGTTGCGTCGTGAGGGACGGATACGGGGCGCGATCGACGTCATGATCGCGCAGCGCGTGGCGCAGCGGCAGATGGGCGGGCTGGGCGCGCTGGAACGGGTATGGAATCTCATCCTGGAGCTGACCATCGGATACGGCTATCTGCCGTTGCGAGCGTTGTGGTGGATCGGCGGCTTTGTGACGCTGGGGGCGATGGTCTTCGGCCTGGGTTATCGCTGGCGCTTGATCACGCCCACCGAGGAAAACGCCTGCCAATTGTTTTTGAAAGATGGCGAGCTACCGCCCCACTATCCGCCCTTCAACAGCATAGTCTATGCGTTGGATAACTTTTTGCCGGTCGTGGACCTGCACCAAGGCCTGTACTGGCGCCCCAATACCCTCTGTGCGCGCAGCGATCCCAAGACCACCCCCTGCCGCCTGGCCTTCGCCCAGCTTATGCGCTGCTACTTATGGTGCCACATTCTGGGCGGCTGGATCCTCACCCCCTTGCTGGCCGCCGGCCTCTCGGGTCTGATCCACGTGGAATAGAATCCATCGAATCATTTGGCAAATCCCCGAGGCTTCCGCACGATGAAGGAGGGATTCGCCCGGCCTGATTCGATACTGCTCGATGGAAAGCAAACCCCAACCGCTTGAAGCGCAAGTCTTTACCACTCTGATTCCGGCACGCCTGGACCGCTTGCCATGGTCCGCTTTTCACTGGCTGCTGGTGCTGGGATTGGGAATCACCTGGGTTCTCGATGGGCTGGAAGTCACCCTGATGGGCGCGATCAGCGCGGTTGTGCAGCGACCCGAGGTCCTCAACCTGAGCGCGGCGCAGATAGGATCGATCGGCTCGGCGTACCTGGCGGGCGCGGTGCTGGGTGCGTTGCTGTTCGGCCATCTAACCGACCGTTTCGGCCGGCGCAGGTTCTTTTTCATCAGCTTGAGCCTCTATCTACTGGGAGTTGGTTTGACGGCGTTTTCCTGGAACCTCTATAGCTTCGCCATCTTTCGCTTCCTCACCGGTGCTGGAATCGGAGGTGAATATTCGGCGATCAATTCCGCCATTGACGAGCTGATTCCAGCCCGCCTGCGCGGCCGAGTTGACCTTATCGTCAACGGCAGTTATTGGCTGGGCGCGGCCGTCGGCGCTGTCTCCACGGTCGTCCTGCTCAATCCGCACCTCCTGGCGGTCGACGTGGGCTGGCGCATCGGCTTTGGGGCCGGCGCGATCATCGGGCTGGGCATCCTCTATCTACGCCGCTTCATTCCTGAAAGCCCACGCTGGCTTATCACCCATGGCCAGCGCGAGGCGGCTGAAAAGACGATGGAACAAATTGAAGCCGCCGTGGCCCGGGAAAGCGGCGAAGCCTTAGCGCCGGTGGCGAATGAACAGGCACTGAGCATCGCACCGCGCTCCCATTTCGGCTTGGTCGCGGTGCTCCAGCCGCTGCTGACCCGCTATCGGTCACGTGCGGCGCTGGGCCTGGCGCTGATGGTCGCCCAGGCGTTCGTTTACAACGCGATGCTGTTTACCTACGCGCTGGTTTTGACCCGCTATTACGGGGTTGCCGCCGACCGTAGCGGGATCTATCTGCTTCCTTTCGCTCTGGCCAATTTTTTGGGCCCGGTAGTCCTGGGCCATTGGTTCGATTCATTGGGCCGGCGCGCGATGATCGCCAGCACCTTCGCCGCGTCGGCAATCCTGCTGCTGCTGACGGGAGCGCTCTTCCAGCGCGCCGCCTTGAACACGACCGGGCAAGCCGCGCTTTGGACCGTGATGTTTTTCTTTGCCTCGCCGGCGGGCAGTTCGGCTTATTTGACGGTCAGCGAGCTCTTTCCGCTGGAGATGCGCGCGCTTGCGATCGCCATTTTCTATGCGCTCGGCACCGCGATCGGGGGAATCGCCGCGCCCTGGTTTTTCGGCCGTCTGATCGATTCCGGCTCCCGCCAGCAATTGTTCGTGGGCTATCTGGTCGCGGCGAGTCTGATGGCGATGGCAGCGCTGGCCGAACTCACCTTGGGCGTGGCCGCCGAACGCACCAGCCTGGAGCAGATTGCCGCGCCGCTGTCCGCGGTCAGCGATCGGTAGGCGAGCGCCGCACGATCTGCGTCGCGAATTCCCGCTGCAGCGTCTCAATCGTATCGGCTTGGGCGGCGGTTTTGTCCTCGCGCAGGCGCACGATACGGGCAAAGCGCAAAGCCATTCCACAAGCATACCGTGGGCTTTTCTGAATATCGTTGAACGCAACCTCAACGACCAATTCGGGACGCACCTGGACCGTACCGCCCGCCTCCGAAAGCTTAAGCGCCAGCAGATGCTGGGTAAGTTCGGTGAATTCCCGGTCACTGGGTCCCTTGAAGGTTTTGCCGACCTCGAACAATTCGCCTGCGGGACCACGCGCCGCCAAATGGTAATTGGACAGCCAGCCATGACGTCTGCCATAGCCCCAGTCCGCCGCCACAATCACCAAATCCAGCGTACGCACCCCCTTGATCTTGAGCCATCCGCGCCCGCGGCTGCCCGGAGTGTAGGCGCTCTCCAGCGCTTTGGCCATCACACCCTCGAATCCGGCCGCCAGGGCGGCGCGAAAAAAAAGCTCGCCAGCTTCAAGCGAATCCGGTAATAAGCGGCCCACCAGCGTCAGTCCGCCACGCGCCGCCAGTTCGCTCAGCGCCTCGAACCGCTCATCATATGCCTGATCGATCAGCAAGCGGCCTTGATAAGCCAGGAGGTCGAAGACAAAAAGACCCACCGGCGCTTCGGCGCGTAAACGATCGACCTCACGAATACGACGAAATCGGCGCATCAGGTCCTGGAACGCCAGCGGCCGCCCCTCGGCGTCAACCGCCAGCACCTCGCCGTCGAGGATAAAATCGACATCGCTTAATCGGCGCGCTATTTGTTCCGTGATTTCCGGAAGACTGGCGGTTATTTCGTTAAGCCGGCGCGAAAAAATCCGGGTCTGGCCGGCCGCATGATGGATCTGCACTCGGGCGCCGTCCAGTTTATGCTCCAAGGCAAGCCGTGGCCCCAGCACCGCGAAGGCCTCGGCAACCGACAATGCGCTTTGCGCCAGCATCGGCTTCAATGGCTTGAGCCGGGTGGAGGGCTCGGCTGGCGCCCCGTGCGGGCCGCTCAGCAATGAGCGCAGGAGGCGGCCAGGATCGCCTTCAAGCATGCCAGCGCGGCGCACCTCGGCGAGCGGGTGGGCGGTGGCACGCGCAATCGCCTCCAGCAGGCCCCCCTCGCTCATCCCATGGCGCATTTCGCGGATTAGAATCTTTGCCAGATACTTGGCTTCGATGGCATCGGCCCGCGATAGCAGCTCGCGCAGCGTAGCCAGTTTGCGGAGCCGCGCCTGACGCCCTTCAATCTGCGCAATCGCGCGAAAATAACCCTCGACTTCTGCGATGGTCAGAGTTGGCGGCGGTTGCGCGCGATGGCGCATCGCGAGTTCCACCGCCTCGCCGAAATCCACCGCGGTGGCAAAAATCTCCTCGCCCTGATCCTGCGCCTGGGCCAATTCGGCGGCGACTTGCCACACCGCTCGACCGCTGAGATTGAGCTTGGCCTCCTCGCCTACCGGGAGTGCGCGACCAACCAGGAAGCGGGCCGCAATCACGGCCTCCTCCGGCGCCAGTCGGCTGAGCAATTCGCCGGCCAATTCGGCCATCTGCAAGCGGCTCTGAGTCTGGCTCAGCGCCTGGCAAACCTCGGCAAATTCTCGAAAGCTAGCCACCGTTTCGTCTTATCCGAGCCCGATTCCAACCTAACGTCGGCGGCACAGCCACGAGGAATAAAGATCAAGTGTGCTCGCGCGGATGGGGCCGGACAATCAGGACGGGACAATTGGCCTCTTGCGTAACCCGTGCCACCACGCTGCCCAATATCAGATGGCTCAGGCCGGTGCGACCATGAGTGGCCATGACGATCAAATCGGCGCCCAGGCTGTCGGCGAATGCCACCACCTCTTCATCGGGGATACCGCTGCGAACGTGCAGGACGAAGCCATTGGGGTCCTCAATCATGCGAACTGCGATCTCGTGCAAGCGATTCAACGCTTGCTTTTCCCATGGTGGGTCGCGCTTGAGCGGAACCGGGGAGTCCATGTCTGCATGAGGAATCCGGGCGACATGCAAGAGATGAAGTTTGACCCGGTTCTCTTTGGCCAACGCCCAAGCCAGCGGCAGCGCTTCCAGGGAGATCGGGTCAAAGTCGAGCGGACACAATATTGTTCGGTAGTCGAGCACGCGACGATTGCTCCAATCCGGGTGTGAAAGGCACCCTCAACGGAGTTCTACAAACGGTCCTCGGGCCGGCCGCGCGCCGACAGGTTTCAAAGCCGCCATCAGCCGGCAAACTGCGCTTGCAAAAAATCGCGCGCGCGTGACGCCAATGTATCATGACCATCACGTTGGATGGCAAGCTCCAGGACTCCTAGATAGCGGCGGAGATTTACGCCTGAGCCAAGGAACGAGCACCTCCCGAGCGGGAGAAAGCGGCGCGGGGAGCCGGTGGAACAGCTCCCCGCGCGCGTCAAAGGCAGGCGATCACAGCAGTTCGAAGTTGTACTGGAACTGGAATACCAATTGCGACAGGCCTTTGAAAATACCCAGGTCGGAGCCGCCGTTGGGAAAGCCAAAGCGGTTGGTACCCAGGATCTCGATCCAGCGCATCGTCATGAAGTACTTGTTCGTCCAGGGCGGGGTCAGCGTGATGCTGGGGAAGAAGGCGAAGGTTTCGCCATTTGGATCGTAGGTCATGGTCCAGGCTGGCGCGATCGAGCCCCAATACCAACTGGTCGCGATGTTGATGGAGCCGCTGATGTCGTTGTGATACATCCGGCTGAAGAACAGCGGGAACTGCTGCATGTTCTTGCTGGGGCTCAGCAACGTCGTGCCATCGACTTCGGCATTGGTGGTCAAAGTGCCGCTGCTGGTCAGCCAAGGCACGTAAGCCGAATCCAGATCAACCGCCGCGATCCACAGCACCTGATCGGTGTAGGTAATCGCATCGGGCGAGCCACCGATCAGGCTGGGGTAGAGCGCGGTTCCCGGGATCGACAGGGTGTTGTAGGGCATGTGGTTCTGATACATGACCTCAGTGCGAGCAACCAAGGGAAGTCCAGAGAGAAAGCCCGGCAGGTACAGCGGGCGATTGGCGGTGAAGCCGCCTCCCTGATACTGCGGGTAGATAAAATTGCTACGCCGGGAATAGACCGCGCCGGGCACGATCGGACTGGTTTGATTGGTGAGTTGCATTACCGGGAGGTAAACGTGCGCGTTGGCGTAAATCGCCGTCATCTCGGTGTCCCAGGCCAGCGTATGCAACCGCACGAACACGTTACTGTTAGCGAAGGTCGCGTTGGGAAAGACCTGGTTGGGGCTCATGAACGAAGGCGTATAAAGTCCGGTCCCGGCGGGGCCGTTGCGCTGAAACAGGACCAGCGGCGGCGCGATTTCTGCCGGCCGACCCGGAGGCGGCGGCCCCTCGCCGGTGCAGACTGTACCGCGTGCACCGGTGGTGCAGCCACGAGTATCGGTACGGCCGGCAAAGCGACCGCCGGGGATTTGGGTCAGCAGGGTTTCGCGGCCAGCGATCGCATCCAGGCCGTCATACTGGTCGTTGGCGTAGTCCACGCTGTTGTACATGAAGTCGAAGCCCGGCTCGTAAACCACTTCGACAAAGTTCGAATCAAAGGGGCCGAATTTGGGCAGATTCAGGATCGGGTGGATCATCCAAACCGGCATGTAGCTCTGTTCCAGGTTGGCGAAGCCAAATCCCCAGCTTATATCCTGAGGATTGATCTGATCGGTGGCACGGAAGGTGATCGACTCACCCCATTTGACGATCTGCCGGCCGACAAAAAGATCGAGGGGCCCCAGGCGATGCTTAATCCAGAATTCGCGGATGTTGTACTGATTATAGAAATCGCTGTTGCAATGTACTCGATACACGGTAGGGGCGAATTGATTCGAGCAGCTATTCTCGAACGGATAGCTGGGCTCGTAAACCCCCCAAAACCGCATGAAAACCTGGTCATGCTCGGTCGGATTATCGTTGAGATCGAGCTGGACGTAGTTACGCTCCGTCGAGAGCGAGTTTTTGCTCCGATTGTACCCAATCGCCTCGGTATCCAGGAACACACCGCTGCTGTTGTTGATGAATCCCGACAGGGTCAGGGTCTTGAGCGCCATCGGCTCGTTGGAAGTAGCGGCGCTGGTTTGCGCCAGCGAGCTGCCAGTGACTAGCGCGACCAAGCCCATCACCACCGCTACCAGCAGCAGGAGGGGGTGGTAAGACGCCGATCGCTGTACTCTCCCCAGGTTAGTCATCGTCTTGTTGCCTCTGTAGGTGACCGCGTCAGTGCGCAGCGACGCGGGCGTTGCCAGTACTCTGCCAACTCGTGAAATAGTATCGCGCGTAAATATTGCGTCGGTCGGCCGCGCCTTCGTTCGAGAAATCCTCTGACCCATTCCTACCCAGCCCCTCGCGGCGTGCGTTGGTGAGTGAGCTCTGATCTGCGCCAGCCGATAATGCTACGGTTCGAGAAGGTGGCACCGCAAAATGACTCGGGCAGCCTGTGTTTGAATCCATGGCCAGCTCAATCCACTTTAGGCTGCGATTTTATTACTCGATGGCCTGCTTGTTGTCAACGAAAAGACAACCGCTGTTTAGAGCGGTCGGCGTGCGCGGGCGTGAGAACAGCGGCAGGCGAAAACCTGCCGCCAAGGTTCAAGCGAACCGGCATCTTCAGGGCGAGCGATCAACCAATGCCATTCGTCCGCGGCGCGTCAATTGCTCCCCTTCGCCGCCTCTGGAATGGGAGCCGGCGCAGCCTTAACAAGGAGCCAAGAGCCGGGCGTTGCCCCGGTCCTCAGCCGGGAAACCGGCTTAGCGAGCGCGCGGTAGTCTGATCGACCGCGGCCTTGGCGAGCGAATAGGAATAAAGCGCGGTGGCATATTCGGCGTCGGACTGGGTGTAGTAGCGCTGCGCGTCCTCCAACTCCACGATATTGGTCAGTCCAGCCTGATAGCGCTCGTTGGCCAATTGCAGCTCCGCGCGCGACGCGTCCAAGGCGTTTTTAGCCCGGACGATGCGTTGGACGGAGGCTTGCCAATCCAAAAAGGCGGTGTGAACCTGCATAATCACTCGCTGATGCAGGTCTTCAATGGCTTGAGCCAGAGCGCGCTGATGCAGCCTGGCTTCCTGGACTTCGTGGGTGGTCAGAAAGCTATTGAAGATCGGCCAATAGATGAGGATGCCGACGTTGAAATTGTTGACCACCGGCAAGCCGGTGCTCATTCCAGCGTATCCCCCAACCGCGCTGACCGTGGGCAGATAATCGCTGCGATACTGAGTAATCTGGGCTCCCATCGCGCGGGCCTGATCCTCGTACATCTTGAGATCGGGCCGCAGCGCCATCGCCGTTCGCAGCAAACTCGGAAGCTGGTCAGTGATCGGCTGGTAGGTCAGCACCTCGGCGGGTTGATAATCGGGCGCGGTTTCGCTCAACCCCATGGCGTTGTCCAACCCGACTTTGGCGTCGGCCAAGTCGTTGCGCGCATCGACCAAGCGCAACTGAGCCCGTTCCACCGCGGCGCGAGTGAGATAGACGTCCAGTTCCGGCCGCAGGCCGGTGGCGGCCTTGACCTTCGCCTCATGCAGGTGGAAATCGCGTTGCTGGACCGCGACCAGGTAGACTCGCACCATCTGCGCGGCTTCGAGCATGCGGAAGTAACGTTCGGAAACCTCGAAGATCAGGTCCAGGTTGGTCAGCCGACTCTTGGCCTCCGCGGCCTGGGCCTCGAACTCGCGCTGCACGACGAAGCCATGGCGGCGGCCGAAGTCGAAGAGAAACTGGGATAAGGACAGCCCCATCAGATAGTTGTTCTGAACCTGCGAGGTCTGCTCAAAAGCGTTCGCGATCGGCAAATTATGGTTGCGCCCGCTCATCCGCGGAAAATCTCCAAAGGGATTGTAATAGCTGGTATTGCCGATGCCATTGATGGTCGAACCGAATTCCTGGGCTGAACCATAGAGCTGCGGCCCCAGGTACGAGCGCGCCTCGCCCACCTGCTCGCGCGCCGCGCCGGCCTCATCCAGCGCTTCCTTGACTCGGGGATGGTAGGACAGCGCGATCCGAATGGCCTGCTGCAGAGTCAAGCTGCTGCCCGGCTGAATCGGAGGCTTCTCCTCGCTGGTCGGACCACCGCCCAAGGGCCTGACTTGCGGCACACTCACGACGTTGCTCGCCGGCCCGCTGAGCGAGGAAAATGGCGTACTCCACGAGAGCGGCGGTTCAGCCTGGTGAGGGAGGAGCGAGGTAACCGAAGCGGTGCCCGCCAAGGCTGGGAGACTAAAGCTCGCCAACAGCAGGCAGGCCGCTACCCAAGGTGCGAAGTGATAGCGCATGGACGTTTTACTCCAACAGAGCGGCGCGAGAGAAATCTGTTTTCTGAGTTACTCGACGTTCCCCGCGCCGCTATCGGCGCTAGCGGCGGTGATCCGCGTGATGTTGGGACGAACCCTCTGTCCCGCGGTCAACGAGCTGCTATAGGTTGTCACTACCATCGAATGCTGGCTGAGACCCGAGGTGATCTCGATTCGGTCGCCGTCGGCGATCCCGGTGGAGACCGCGACCTTGGCCAGCCGTCCGCCGCGAACCACCAGCACCTGGGCCGCGTGCCCGCTGCCCTGAACCGCGGAAGAGGGCAGACTGAGCGCGTCGGCGTGGCGCACCAGATCGAGCGTGACGTGGGCGTAGGAGCGCGGATAGATTCGATGGTCAGGATTGGCCATATCGACTTCCGCCAACATCGTGCGGGTAGCCAGATCCAGTGAATTGGCATAGCGGGTTACTACGCCATGGAAAACCTGACCCGGATATTCATCGAAGCGCAACCTGGCGGGTGTGCCACGGTGAATGAAGGGGTAATCCTGCTCGGGCACATAGACATAAACCCGCACGGTATCTATATCGGCTAAAGTCAACACCGGTCCTCCGCCGGTGCGATGGCCACCGGCGCCTTCGGTGGCTCCGGGCGAAATCAGCCCGGAGGTTTCGTTGACCCCGAAGTCGCCGCCTCCGGCTCGGATTAAAGCGCCCGGGTCGGCGAAGCGCCCGGTGATGACGCCGTCGAAGGGCGCGATGATCTTGGTATAACCCACCATCGTTTCCAGGGTATGCACCCCGGCCTGGGCCTCCTGGTAGCGCGCGAAGGCCATATCGACGTCTTCCTGGGAGACCAGGCGCGGGTCGGTCTTCTGCACCCGCGCGATCCGTTCATAGGTGACCCGCGCGATAACCAGGCTGGCCTGTGCATGCGCCAGGTTGGAGTGCAGCTCGGGCACCTCGACCACCGCCAGAACCTGGCCCTTCTTTACCCAATCGCCCTTGTCCACGCTGATCGATTGCAAATAGCCGGTTACCTTGGCGTGAAGCGCGGTCTCGTACAGACCCACCACGTCGCCAGGCAATTCCAGCTTGCGCGCCATCTCGGTGCGCTGTGGATGGATCACGCCGACGATTGGAACGGGTGGCACCGGCGGCGGTATTTCAGGATCGGCCTGCCGAGCGCAACTGCCAGCCAGGGCAACTACCATTATCGCGCAGCACAACAGCAATACTTTGCCTTTCAAAGCCTGACCTCGCTGTTCAAGAATTCCCAAGTCGGCAATCACTGCCGTGGGCAACCAACGCGACCCTGGCGGGGGTACGCGCGGCGGAGATTTGCAAGCCAGTTATCATCGCTACGCTCCCGACCCATCCATTTACGGCTGCCGGTTGGCTTCGCGCGCCTCGATGCGGGCGTAGAAGAATTCATAAATACAGGGGACGAGAAACAAGGTTAAAATGGTGGAAACCGCCAGCCCGCCGACCGCCGCCCGCGCCAGCGGCGCCGACGCTTCCGAACCTTCCCCGATTTTGAGCGCGATCGGCATCAAGCCAGCTACCGTGGCCAGCGCGGTCATCAGAATCGGTCGCATCCGGACCCGGGCGGAATCGATCACGGCGCGGCGCAGGGGATAACCCTGGCGCCGCCTCTGATTGGCAAAATCGACCAACAGGATTGAGTTGGAGACCACGATTCCAACCATCACGATAATGCCCATGAAGGACTCGATATTGAGAGTGGTACTGGTCGCCCACAAGGTCCAGATCACCCCGATCAGACCCATCGGTACGGCGAACATGATTATAAACGGATCCAGAAAAGAACAGAACTGGGCTACCATGACCAGATAGAGCAGAACCACGGCCAGCGGCAGACCGAACCCAAAGCTATGGAAGGAGGTCTCCATCGAGGCGACCGCGCCGCGGTAGGTAATCGATACTCCCTTGGGCAGATGAAGAACTCGCAGGCTGCGGGCGATGGTGGCCTGGGTACCGCCAAGATCCTCGGTTCTCGGCGCCACCAGCAAATCGACCACCCGTTGAATGTTGTAATGGTCGGCTTCCGAAGGGTGGTATTCGGGGGCAATGGTGGCGACATCGCGCAGTAGCAGGCTCTGGGCATGGCCGGTTTCGCCCGCGAAGTTACGCACTGGGATATTTTGCAGCGCCTGAGTGGAGTCGAAACCGGCGTCGCTTTGCGGATATTGGACGGTCAAAAAGTAGTCATTCTTGTTTTGATGATCGATCCAAATCGAGGGCGCTATATAAAGATTGGAGTCCAGCGCCGTGATTACGCTGGAGATCACGTCTTTTTGCGTCATTCCCATCCGCGCCGCACGCACGCGATCGACCTTGACGTCGAGGGTCGGATAATCGGGCTCCTGCCCAATGAAGGTCTGAGAGACCTGGGGCAGGCTTGAGATGATCTCGCGCGCCGCGTTGGCGCTGCGGTAGAGCGCGCCGAAACTGGGTCCGGCGAATTGCACGTCGATGGGAGCCATCATGCCGAAATTGAGCACGGCGTCGATAATGCTACCCGAGGAAAACAGGGTAGTCGCTTCGGGCAGGCGCACCGGTAGCAATCTCCGGAGTTGGCCTTCGTAATACGCCGTGGGCTTCTTATGCGCCGCTTTCAATTCCACTTGGATGAAACCCGAATCTTCCGCGGCGTTGGGCGAATAGATGGCCGAGATGCTGGGCGCCAACCCGATATTGGAGACCACCATCTCCAGTTCCGAGGGCGGAATTACCTGGCGAACGAGCCCTTCTATGCGCTTGGCCAAATCGGTCGTCAGCTCGATGCGCGAGCCTGCCGGGGCACGGAAATTGATGGTGAAGGTGCCGGCGTCGGTCTCCGGAAACAGCTCGGTACCCAGGCGCGGATACATCGCCATGCTGGCCACGAACAGGATGGCCACCGCCGCGATGACGAGCAACTTCGCCCGGAGCGCCCGCTCCAGCCACCGCTCATAGCGCATCGCGAAGCGCTCGTAGACGCGGTTGAAAGCGGCAAAGATCCCGCTGCCGCCGTGTTCGGCGGCTTCGGCCTGCTCGGCGGTCAAGAAGTTGGCACAGTAAATCGGTATGACACTCATCGCGACCAGATAAGAGGCCGCCATCGAGAGCACCACCGCCAGGGCCAGGGCGCTGAAGAGGAACTTGGCTACCCCGAACAAAAACATGACTGGGAAAAATACGATGCAAGTGGTGACGGTGGAGGCCAGCACCGGCAGGGCCACCTCCTCGGCGCCGTCGCGCGCCGCCTCGCGCGGCGCTTTCCCCTCGGTCAGATGGCGATTGATGTTCTCCAGCACGACCACCGAGTCGTCCACCAGCCGCCCGATCGCGAGGGCAAAGCCGCCCAGGGTCATGATATTGATAGTCGAGCCGTTCATGAATAGGCCGAAAGCGCCGGCCAGAATCGAGAGCGGGATAGACAGAAAGATGGCAAAGGTGGAGCGGAAGCTGCCCAGGAAAATCAGGATCATGAGCGAGGCCAGCACCGACCCGCTGACCGCCTCATGCTCCAGGCTTTCTACCGCCTCTCGGATATAGGTGGACTGATCCAGAATTGCGTTGAGCTTCATCCCGGCCGGGAAATCAAACACCTTGGGCAGCAGATTCTTGACCCCATCGACCACCGAGATGGTGTTAGCGCCGACCTGACGCAAAACCGGAATGTAGACCGAAGGCTGGCCGTCGATGAGGACCTTGTTGTACTGGATCTGCGAGGAATCCGCCACCTTCGCCACGTCTTTGACCAGCACTGGCGCTTGCCCGCGACCGACCTTGACCGGGACCTCGCCGATGCGGGGGATGTGCTCGATCATGCTGTTGGAATAGATGTAGAAGTCCTTGGTCCCAATCTTGGCGTCACCCGCGGGTAGAATCAGGTTGGACTGATTAAGGGCGTCCACCAGGTTCATCAGCGACATGCCGCGCGCCTGCAGCGCCTGCGGGTTGGCGTAGACCATGACTTGGCGAAAGCGACCGCCAAATGGAATCGGCACCGAAGCTCCGGGCACGGTGGCGAGCTGATTGCGGATATTGTAGCGAGCTTCGTCTTCGAGCTGAGTTTCGCTGAAGCCCTTGCCCTTGACGGTAACCAGCACCACCGGCAGCGAGGAGGCGTCGTACTGCAGGACCAGCGGCGGCAAGGTGCCCGGCGGCATGATCCCCAGATCGGCCATCGCCAAGGTGCCCATCTGCGCCGCCGCCGCCTCGACATTGGTGCCGGGCTGAAAGAAGACCTTGATGATGCTGACCCCCGAGAGCGAGCGCGACTCGATGTGTTCGATATTGCTGCCCAGGGTGAAGAAACGCTCGTAGCGAAAGGTGATGTTGTCTTCCATGTCCAGGGGCGGCATGCCCTGGTAGAAAGTCGCCACCACCACGGCGGGGATCTTGATGTCGGGAAAGACGTCTACCGGCATCCGGGCAAAGGCAGTTACGCCCAGGATTACGATAACCAGCGCGGCCACGATTATTGTGTATGGATTACGGAGAGAAAAACTCGGCACGGTTCGTACCAACCCCCACTGGGATCTTGAAAGCCCTAAAGCGAGGATTTCACAGGTCCCCGCTCAGCAATTTGCCGTACGCAACAGGCGCCGGCGCCAGCCGGCTATCACTTACGCGAACGGATCGGAATTGGACGAACGGACGGAAGGGAGCTTGCGCCGGACTATCGGCCGCCAAGCCACCGGCTTGGCGCTGGCCAAGCCCAAGGCCTGACGCGCGGCTAGAAGCTCTTGGGAGGACAATAAGGGTTCCAGCACCGGTCGAAAGTAATTAAGCTCGACCCCGCCCTCGATTCCCGAATCGGGAGAGGCCGCGCAAAACAAGCGGTGGGCGAACCCGCAATGGTTGGGCTGATAGCTGGTAAAGCGAAAGTCGTGATGGGTTCCCAAAGCCGGAATTACCGCGACCAGCGCCGCTCCGATGAGCAGAGCGGCTAACGGTTGAGTCCAGCTTTGCAGCAATCGCTTCATGAGAATGGCTTAATTTACAAGGCTGCTTCGCAAGAAGTCAATCTGAGCAAGTACCGGAAGGCGAGCGCAGCCGGTGGTTAACCAAGAATTAACCCGCGCCGACCCCGGATGCGGTTTGGCGCGCCAAGCTCAAAATGCTAAGAGCCTGAAAGAACTAACCTGCGCGCAGGGGGAAGCCTATGGCCGGCGGGGAGCTTTTGCTGGTGGGCAGCATTCCTTACGAAACCGCTGAAGAGGTCTTTCGTTATTTCGGCGCGCCGCTGGGTAGCGCGCTGCACTACCTGCCCGACGGCGAGGTGGGAGCGCGCCAATACTGGATTGACGGCATCGCCTATCGCGTCTTCAACGGCCATCCCGAACTGGAGACCATCAAGCGCCCGGCACCCGATGGCGGAGTCGAGCGCTGGCGACCACGCGACGCTCAGGATCAGTTTGCCTTTCGGGTGCGTCCCGGCGTAAGCGAAGTGCGTTTCGGTGACCCGGGGTGGCGGCTGGGCTATGCGCACGACGCCATCAATTCTTATTTTATCTTTCACGCGCTCAAGCAAAATGGCGTCCTCCCCGCAAATCTGCGCTTTCAAGTTTGTCTGCCCTTGCCCTTGAGCGCGGTGCTGCCGTTTTTCCCGGTCGCCGGCGACGCCGGCCGGGTGCTCCCCGGTTTTACCGCCGCGATGCGCGCCGAGGTCGCCAAGATCGTCGAGAAAATCCCCGCCGCCGAGCTGGCGATCCAATGGGATTGCGCGGTGGAAAGCGGCATGGTCGATGGCGCACAGGCCGCCGGCGCGCAGGCGCTGGCGGCAGCAGTGCGACGCGCGGTCGCCCCAGTGCCTGAGCTCTCACCATATATTCCACTCGCCACCGCCTTGGGCTACCACCTCTGTTTTGGCACCTTGGGCGGCTGGCCGATGCGCGAGCCAAGTGACCTCGGGGCGGTTGTGGCGCTGGCCAACGCCGCCATCGAGGCCTCGGGCCGGCGGGTGGACTTTGTCCATTTCCCGACGCTGGAGCGTAGCGACGAGGCTTTTTTCGCGCCCTTGGCCGATTTGTCGGCGCCCGAGGCTCGAGTCTATCTCGGCATGATTCATCGCCGGCACGACCGCGCCGGTATCCGCGCCCAGATCCGCACTGCACGCCGCTATATTAGCAACTTCGGGCTGGCCGCTCCCTGCGGCTTTGGCCGCTCCAGCGCCGCTGAATTGCCCAGCTTGCTGCGCGACCATCAAGAGGCGCTGGAGCTGCTCCGTGAAGCCGGCCTCTGAGCCGAACTAATTCACCCCTTGTTCCGGCAGTACCGACAGCACCAGGTGCGAGGGGTGGCTGGCATCATAGTAGATGGTGTCGGCGCCGATTTTGTTCGGGGTGTAGTAATGGGTGAAGGTCGGATCGGTTATCGGTGAGTCACCGTTAACCAGTTCCAGCCGAATCCGGCTGCCTTTGGGAAAGACGTAGGCGGTGGGCATCACCGCGATTTCCAAACGATAGAGCCGGCCCGGAACCAAGGGCTGAGCGCGAGTGAATTTGTACCATGGCGCATCCGGTCGCGAATGGACTTCGTCGATCGCCCGCAACGAAGCGCGCAACCAGCCCTTGCTGACGATTCGGTAGGGTGGATTTATCCCGCGCTGGCGCAACGCCCGCGGCTGCGCCATCTGGTTGGAAAGCTTGACGAAGACGTCGGCGTCGGAGCGGCTGGAGGACAGGTAGAGGACCAACTCACTGGGACCCACCACGCGCAGGTCGCTGGTCAGCGGCGCGCTGGTAAAGGTCAGCACCCGACGCGCCGGATCGGGGCGTCCGTCAGGTCCCGGTCCAACCACGCCTATCGACCAACCCGGGTTGGGATAGTGCAATACCACCTGCGCTTGCCTGGCGACTGGCGGATGCGAAGCCAAGGCCCCGTCGTTGAGCGAGGTAACGCTGCCGGTGGGCCCCGCACCCAGGTAAAAGCTTTGCGGGGTGGCCTTGGGCGGTGGCCAACTTGACGCACTCTCCAGCTTGCCGCTGCCCACCATCAGATAACGGACGCTAGGCGCGCTGACGTAGGAGGTCTGCTCTCCCTTCAGACACCAGTCATAGAACGGCAGCAGGTACTGCTGATGGAACGGCACACTGGCAAATTCGGCGACCGCCTCGGCGACGTTGCGCTGGTCGAGCACCAGCAGCTTTTTCGGGCCACTGGCCCGCTGGAAGCCCACCAGATTGCCGTTGAGGTGCAAATCCATCTTGCCCCACACTCCAATCGAAAACAGGGGCACTTGGATTTTCTCCAAATCGTTGGCCGCGCGTTGCTGCCAGAATTGGTCGTTGAGCGGATGGCTGGCCACGGCCTGGGCAAAATCCCAAGGCATCGCCCGCGGCGCTCCCGCCAAGGGATACAGGTTGTCCATCCGTACGCCGTCATACCAGGCGGCGGGAAAGCTGCTGGGAATGCCGCCGTTGTACACGTAGGCTCGGTAGGAATCGGTATTGCCGTCGTAGGGCGCGATGCATTTGAGATGGGGCGGATTGGCGATGCCCAAAAACCACTGGCTCATCGCATAATAAGACTGGCCCATCCCGCCCACCTTGCCATTAGACCAAGGTTGGCGTGCGATCCATTCCACGACTTCGTACAAATCGCGCTGTTCGCGTGGATCCAGGTAGCGATATTCGCCGCCGGAACGGCCACTGCCGCGCACGTCCATATGCAGATAGGCATAGCCGTGGGCCAAGTACCAGCCGATGGGGCCGGTCTCGCGCCAGGGAAACAACGCGATCGCGGGGACCTGGTCGTTGTCGAAGCGATAGGGCGAGGCCGCCAGCAGCGTAGGATAGCGTCCGGGCGCGGCGGGCAGGTAGAGCGCGGCGGCTATCTTGATCCCATCGCTCATCGGGATTGAAACGACGCGGTTGGGAGCGGGGTTCTCCTGGGCCGCCAAGAGCGGGCACAGCGCAATCAGCCAGAGCAGGGCAGTCAAAATCCAAGTAGAAGCTCGCAACATCGTCCAATTCCTCGGTCGCGTAATTGCCCGCGCGCCGGCCGGTTATGCAGGCTCGCGGACAGCTTGGCTCAGCGCGAACTGTCTGCCCCATTCCCTATGACAAGCTGGCGGCCGCGGCGCGGGCGCGGCCTGTCGGCGCTCAGCTTTTGACCCGGGGCGTGTCGGGATCCAACTCGACCCCCAACGGCTCAAGCAGCCGCACTACCATGTTGTAGAATGCGACGATGTGTGCCAGCTCCATGAATTCCCACAGCGGGAGATGGCGGCGCACGGCATCGACCGTAGCATCGGAGACCTTGACGTTGCGGGTTACTTCGCAGGCATAGCGAATCACCGCACGCTCAGCCTCGGTAAAGATCGGAGCAGTCTCGTAGTTGAGCACCTGCTCCAGTTTTTCGCGCGGAATACCTAGCCGCGTGCCGATATGCCAGTGGGCGGTGTATTCGTATTCCGCCCCGGTGACCGCGCCTACCGCCAAAATCGCCAGCTCGCGCAACTGCCCGTCCAATTTGGTCTTGAACCGCAACTGGGAAGATAGCGCCAGATGTTTCTCCAGGATGGGCGGGGTGTTGGACAGCGCGCGAAAGAGATTGCGCACCGGCAAACCTCGCTCGGCAATCAGATTGTCGTAGATGTGCCGGTATTCGGGGGCGACGTCCTCGCGATCGACGTAGGGAACTCGTGCGGCCATGGCGGAACCTCCTAAGCGCTTGCTCAACCGTTCCGGCCGCAGCCGCGCCGGCGGCGCGCCATCCCCACCCAAGCCGCGGCTCGGATTACCGATTTGCGGCCGGGGGCGGTTGCACCACCGTATCGACGTCCACGCCGGCGGGCACCAATGCCGGCACCCAGGCGCGGCCGATGATATCGCTGTTAGGCCCATGGATGTCAACCATCAAGCCGGGATCGTCGATCGACAGCACGTGACGGGCGGCCGGGCTATGTTCGCGCAGGGTGTTGAACTGGGCGAAGTAGGTGCCGAAGACCGCCTGAAGATCGGGCATCCCCGCGCCGCGCCAAGCCACGGCGAAAACCGTACCGCTGCTGGAAGCATATTGGTCCAGCGTCACGCGACCGCTGGAGTCCACGCTTTCGAAAACCTGATAGGAGGGCTGGGACTCCTTGAGCAGGCCGGCTGCGTTGGGTTGCTGGGTGTTGATGCGGTCGCCCAGGCCGGCATTGACGCCTGGCGCCAGCGCAAGCAGGGCCGCCAGCACAAAACCAAAGGCCAGACGCGCCGCGAGTCGACGGGTAGGATCCAATTTCATGGTCTGAACCTTGTTAATAAGCACAGTAGGGACCCGGCCCCAGCACGGTGGTGGAATTGTCCAAAGCGATGTAAATCGGACGGCCGAAGAAATTGGGCGCGCCAAAGTCGACAAAGTTGCCCGTCGGGCCGCCCAAAGTCTGGAGCGCAAAGTTCTGCGGCTGGCCCTGCGGCACGCTTAGCAGGTTACTGGCATTGCCGATCTGAAACCCGTAGCTGTTGGTCCCTATGCTGCTCTTGAAGCTGGAATTGGTGGTCGAAAGCGTGGCGGTATTGGCCGGACAATACAGGCCCTGGCCGGGCGAGCCGCTCTGGCAAAGCGGTAGGCTCGACAGCTTGCTGGTGAGAAATCCGGTAAAGCTAGTCCCAGTGTCGAACAGCCCTGGGTAGGACGAACCATTGAACGCGACCCCGATGCTGCCCGAGGCGTTGGTCTGCATCAGGGTGAGGTTACTGGGCGGCTGATTGTTGGAGGCGGTGCCGATGCCAAAGGTCAGCATACCGTAGACTGCCACCTGCGAGTTGCCCTGGACCAGTGCATCTACCTGCACCACGCTGCCGTTGTTATCGAGGGGCAGCGCGGCGACCGGGTTGGAAACCATTTGGCTGGTACTGGGAGAATAAGCGCTACAGGTGCCGGAACTGCCCGCGGTGCAAGTATAGTATAGGCCCGAATCGTCGGGGTAGGGGTTTATTCCCACCAGACCGTTACCGCCGAAGCTGGCGGGAGTATTGGTGAATGTTCCACTGGTGGTACATGCGGTAGGCGGCGGCGCGAAGCTACCGGTGTCGTCCAGGACGTGGATGGGCAGGGTGATCTTCTGGCTGCCCAGATACACGTCCGCGCTCGCCACCCATCCCCATACCGAACTGGTGACGTACTGCTCGCAGTCGCCTAATGTGTTGCCCGTTGTTGTGTCGGTTACCGGAGGCAGGCTCACCCCTCCCAGCTTGGACGCGAAAACAATGACACCGGTGGATCCGCTGTCTACCAGAGTCGCCCTGATCCTCCGGCAGTTAGTAGTGTTAGGTGCGCACACTCGCAAGGTGGCCGCCATGCCGTTGGCGAAGTTATAACCATTGCTGCCAACCCCGAGACTAAGCTGGTTGGATGCCAGGGGCTTAAGTCTCACGGCGAGAGTATTGGCGTAAATCGCCGGCAGACTGCTGGCGCTCAAAAACGACTCCAGCGTGGTCTGCTGCTGATAGAACTCCGTGCTGGCTGAACTCGCTCCTCCAGCGATCAAAATACGCCCGTCGGTCAAATAAACCGCGGCATGGCCGGTGCGCGGCACTTGCAGGCTGGCGGTAGTGCTCCAGCTTCCTTGAGAGGGGTTGTAAAGCTCCGCCGAAGAGAGCGGGGTGCCGTTGTTACCGCAGCATCCCCCCGTCACCAGCACTTGGCCGTTGGCCAGGATGCTGGCGGCCTGGTCATAGCGAGCGGTATTGAGGTTTCCGGTGGCAACAAAGCTGTTGGTCGTGGGGTCGTACAGATCCGTGGCCGCACAGGTACTGCCACAACCTTGCCCGTTATAGGCCAGGACGGTGCCGGCAATCAGAACCTCGCCGTTATCCAGCAGGCTGGCGCTATGCCCACCGCGCGCCACCGACATCTGGTTGTTGACCGCCGTCCAACTGTTGCTGGCCGGGTCGTAGACTTCGCCGGAAGCCAGATAGGTCGGTGTACTGTTCTGGGTCGCGCCACCGGTCACCAACACGCTGTTGTCGGCCAACAGGGTTGCGGTATGGCCGGCACGAGCGGTGTTCATCGGCGCCACCGCGCTGAAGGTATCGGTGGCAGGGTCGAACAGCTCCGCGCTGTTCAGCGCCGCCGTGGGCGGAGTCGACGCGATCACGGAAAAGCCGCCCGCAATCAGAACACGACCGTCGTTGAGCACGGTGGCGCTGTGCAAAGTGCGGGCGGTGGTCATGTCGGCTATTTGGACCCAGCTTGGCGCATTGGGCGTCCAAATCCAGGCATGCGCCAGCGCCGTTCCTCCCTGATCGCCGCCGGTGTAGAGCACTCGCCCATCCTGCAGGCCGACCATCGCGCCGTTTTGGATCCCAGCAGGTAAGCTGCCGGTCGCCGCCACCACTTGGCTGCCAGGATTGATCACCGCTGCCATGCCGCCCTGCCCCACCACCAGGATGCTGCCGTGGGCCGCGGCCAAGGGAGTGGGGCTGGGCCCTGAAGTCGGGCTGGGCCCTGGAGTCGGGCTTTGCGTGGCTGTCGCGCTCGAAGTGATTGTGGCCGTGCTAGTTGGCGCGGCAGTGGGCTGAAGCGTCGCGGTCGCGCTCGGCGTGCCCGATCCCGAGCCACCGCTGGAGCAACCTGCCATCGCCAGGGCAACCGCCAGCATTGTGGCAGACAGCGCGCCGGCCCAACACAAGGATTTGTTCATAGCTGAAGCGTAAGCAACCTCGGTTAAGATTAACTGGGCACTTAAGCATGCGATCAAGCAGGTCTGTTAGCAAGAGCTTTAAATAGAAGAGCCTAACTATGGAAGACAGATGAAAGACACGCCAAGCGCGCCGGCAACCGGATGGGTCGGTTGACTAAGATGGCGGTTTGGCTTTGACAAGCTCCGCGGGCTCGGTCAGCTTGCCTGGAAGAACAGCCGCCGAGTCGGAGGAAAACGATGCTCGAACTGTACCATCACGGCAATTCAGTCTGCGCGCAGCGAGTCCGGCTGGTGCTGGAAGAGAAGGGCTTGGCGTGGACAGAGCGCTTCGTGGATATTTTCGCCGGTGAGCAGCACCGTCCCGACTATCTGAAACTCAATCCGCGAGGGGTGGTTCCAACCCTGGTTCACGATGGGCGCGCGATCCGCGAATCGACGGTCATCAGCGAGTACCTGGAAGAAGCTTTCCCTCAACACCCGCTGCGCCCGGCCGAGCCTTACGCACGGGCGCAAATGCGTCTTTGGACCAAGCTCCCCGACGAATCAATTCATGCTGCCTGCGCGGCGGTAACCTTCAGCACCTATTTTCGCTATGCCGTGATCAAGCGCACCCCTTCGGAAGCCGCAGCGATGACGCCGGCGGCCTTTCGCCAACTGGCCGAAGAGCGATTCGATCCGGCGATGCTCAGGCGGCGCCATGATTGGATTATCGATGGACTGCGCGCGCCGGACGTAACCGGTCTGTTACGCAGCTACGATAAAATGCTGGCCGACATGGACCTCGCTCTGGCTCGCGGCCCCTGGCTTCTGGGCGAGCAGTATTCACTGGCGGACATCGCAGCGACCCCCTATGTGGACAGACTCGCGCGTTTGGGCTTGGACGGACTGTGGCGGACGACGCGGCCACACTTGACGCGCTGGTACGAGGCCGCCCGCAACCGGCCCAACTACGCCGCCGCCATTGGCCGCTGGCTCCAAGAAGAGGAAGTGGCGGCGATGGCTGCCATCGGCGGACAAAGTCTGAGCGAGGTGCAACGCCTGCTGCAAAGCTGATGCAAGCCTCCTTCGCCCCGCCCAGCCTCGCTCTTAATCGATCTTCACGGTTTGGTCGGAGTAGTGGACCCGCACCGAGAGCGCGCCTTCGTTCACGGTCCAGCGCCGCAGGGTAAAAGTGCGTGCCCCGGCGCGATGCATCGGGTCGGCCTCCGCAATCGCGCGCGCCGCGGCGAAGGACGGCGCTCGCACCACGATCATCCCGCCCGCCAGCGTGCCGTCTTCGTTGGCTAACGGCCCCGCGGCGAACATGATGCCCTCCTTCTCCAAGCGAAGCTGATATTCCAGGTGTTCGGGCAGATGCTTTTGAATTTCGCTGAGCGGGGCCGCGGGCACGGTGTGATAGAGGTAAAGTTCTTTGTGCAGGAGCCCTTGGGTAAGCCGCTTAATCGTCTCCTCCAAATCCGCCATCGTCGTTCCTCCATCCTGGGTCGTCGAAACTTTCCGTGGTCAGCGCGAACCCGACCCTTGCTCGCTATTGTGCGCGTTTTGGATCAGGTCGCAATGGCAGCGACGCGCCAATAAGGATTGGTCTCGACCTCTTCATCGGCGGCGAACTGTCTGAGCGCGCCGCGCTTTTGCCTCGCGCAATTTGCGGTCGGGTCGCGCGCGCCGGTTCACCCGGCGCTGCCTACAATGCTACCGTGGCTCTGTCCGCGGCGAGCCGCAAATTCGCAAACCAATCGAGGAGACTCAAGTCCCATGGCGATGCTGATTGAAGGCAAATGGAGCGACGAGATTCGCACCAACGTGGGTGGTCGGTTTGTGCGTGCCGACAGCCAGTTTCGCGATTTCATCAGCGCCGATGGCGCTTCCGGTTTCAAAGCCGAGCCCGGCCGCTATCATTTGTATGTCGCTTACGGCTGCCCGTGGGCCAATCGCACGATCATCATGCGCAAGCTCAAGGGACTGGAAGATCTGATTTCGATGTCGATTTCGCTGCCGGCGATGGGCGAAGGCGGCTGGACCTTCGAGGACAGCTTTCCCGGCTCGACACGCGATCAGGTCAACGGTTTCCATTATCTCTACCAGGCCTACATCGCGGCGCGCCCCAATTACACCGGCAGTTGCACCGTGCCAACCCTGTGGGATCGGCAAAAGCGTACCATCGTCAACAACGAATCGCCGGAAATCTTGCGCATGTTCAACAGCGCCTTCGATGGGCTGGGGGCCAAGCCGGGCGACTACTATCCTGCCGCCCTGCGGCCCGAGATCGACCGCATCAACGAGTTCGTTTACCACAATATCAATAACGGCGTGTACAAGACCGGCTTCGCCACCACTCAGCAGGCTTACGACGAAGCGGTGGAAAATGTCTTTGTCGGGCTGGATACGCTGGAGGAGCGCCTGGCGCGTCAGCGTTACCTGGTCGGCAACACCATCACCGAGGCCGACTGGCGGCTGTTCGTCACTTTGGTGCGCTTTGACGCGGCTTACTACGGCCTGTTCAAGTGCAACCTGCGCCGCCTGGAGAGCTACCACAACCTCTACAACTACATGCTCGATCTATACCAGATGCCGGGGGTAGCAGAATGCGTGCGGCTGGACCATATCGTGATCAACTACTACGGGATCAAGCGGGTTAACCCCAACGGGATCATTCCCAAAATTCCGCGGGTCAATTGGATGGTGCCGCACGACCGCGACCGCCTGGGAGAGGGGAAAGTTCAGCACTGAACGACCTGCACGGCCCGGGAACGACTATACAGGAATCGGATTAACGCAGCGGGCGAGTCAGCAGAGCGAGCGAGCGCCCCTCCAGCGGGAAGGTTTCACCGTGGTACAGTTGGCGATAGTCCTCGGCGCCGCCGTCGGCGCGGCTGGTGTCAATCAGCACCTGCCAAGGTCCGTCATCGGCCAGCGGTGGGATATGGAAGTCGATACGCTCGTAGTGCGAATTGAGGAGCAAGACAAAATCGTCGTCGGTCACCGCCAGCCCGCGCTCGTCGATCTCGCCGGTGGCTGAGCCGGCTAGAAAGACCCCCAGGCAGCGAGCGAAGTGCTGATTCCATTCCTCGTCGGTCATCTCGTCGCCTTCGGGCGTCAGCCACATGATGTCCTTGAGTTCGCTGCCGCGGATGCGCCGTCCATGGAAAAACTGGCGGCGGCGAAAGACCGGATGACGCTTGCGCAGCTCGATGAGCCGGCGCACGAAGTCCAAAAGCGCGACCGGCGGGTTGTTCCAATTCAGCCAACTGATTTCGTTATCCTGGCAGTAGGCGTTGTTGTTGCCCTGCTGGGTGCGTCCAAGTTCGTCGCCGTGTGAAAGCATCGGCACCCCCTGCGAGAGCAGCAGGGTAGCCAGGAAATTGCGTTGCTGTTGCTCGCGCAGGCGATTGACCGCGGGATCGTCGGTTGCTCCTTCGACCCCGCAATTCCAACTTAGATTGTTGTTCTCGCCGTCGCGGTTGTCCTCACCGTTGCCCTCGTTGTGCTTGTGGTTGTAGCTGACCAAATCGCGCAGGGTGAAACCATCATGGCAGGTGACGAAATTGACGCTGGCGTAAGGACGCCGCCCGCTCTCCCCGTACAAGTCGCTGGATCCGGTCAAACGATAAGCCAAATCGCCGATAGTCCCCCCCTCCCCCTTCCAGTAAGCGCGCACCGCGTCACGATAGCGGCCATTCCATTCCGCCCAGCCGATGGGAAAATTACCCACTTGGTAACCGCCCTGACCCAGGTCCCAGGGTTCGGCGATAAGCTTGGCCGGAGCCAGGATGGGGTCCTGATGCACGATATCGAAAAATGCGCTTAGCTTATCGACCTCGAACAGCTCGCGCGCCAACGCCGCGGCCAGATCGAAGCGGAAGCCGTCCACGTGCATCTCCTGCACCCAGTAGCGCAGACTGTCCATGATGAGTTGCAGGACGCGCGGATGGCGCATGTTGAAGGTATTGCCGCAGCCGGTGAAATCGACGTAGTAACGCGGGTCGTCGGGTGAGAGGCGATAGTAAGCCTCGTTGTCGATGCCGCGAAAGCTCAGTGTAGGCCCGAGATGGCTGCCTTCGGCGGTATGGTTATAGACCACGTCAAGAATGACCTCGATGCCGGCGGAGTGCAGCCGCTTCACCATCGATTTGAACTCTTGGACCGTGCCGCTGGCCGAGTAGCGCATATCGGGGGCGAAAAACCCGATCGAATTGTAGCCCCAATAGTTGCGCAAATGGTTGTCGATCAGATGGCGATCGTCGATGAAGGCGTGCACCGGCATCAGTTCCAGCGCGGTTACCCCGAGCCTCTGAAAGTATTCGACCATCGGCTCCGTCGCCAAGCCGGCGTAGCTGCCGCGCAGATGGGACGGGAGGTCGGGATGGTGGGCGGTGAGCCCTTTGACATGCAGCTCGTAGATGACGGTGTCGTGCAGCGGGGTGGCCGGAGGCTGGTCGTCGGCCCAGGAAAAGGCGGTCTCGATCACGCGCGACTTGGGCATCGCCGGCGCGCTGTCGCGCCGGTCCAGGGAGAAATCCTCGCGCGGGCTGCCAAGCCGATAACCGAACAGGCTGTCGGACCAGCGGAGCGGCCCCACGATCTGCTTGGCGTAAGGGTCGAGCAGCAGCTTGGCGGGATTAAAGCGCAGGCCGCGCTTGGGATCGTAGGGGCCGTAAACCCGATAACCGTACAACGTCCCCGGCCGCATCTCGGGCAGGTAGCAATGCCAGACCTGGTCGGTCTGCCAGGGCATGTTGATGACGTGGATTTGATGCTGCGAGCGCGGGTCAAAAATGCAGAGCTGGACTCTTACCGCGTGCTCGGAAAAAAGTGCGAAATTGACCCCCTGACCGTCCCAGGTCGCGCCCAGGGGGTAAGAGGTTCCGCGCCATACCGCAAGCTTACCGTTAGACACCGGAGCGCCAGCATAGCCCCTGGCGCTCGAGCGGGGCAATTAACCTTGCCACTGCCGCGCAGGCACCTGTGTCCGCGATGACCAACGGCCAGCGGATCAGGGATGGGTGCAACTGTGCGCGAGAACAAACGGCTGCGGATGGAGCGCTCCACGGCCTGCATCTACCCGCCGCACCCTGCGTCGCTGATTCGCGGGCAATCAACCCCCACGCTCTTATCGCTTTGCCCAACGACCCGACCGCCTCGGCTTTATACCCCGCCGTGACCGACCGCCGTCTTGGCTTTTCGTCCCTCTCTCTCCATGACTCCCGTCTCCTCGGGCTCGGGGGTGGGAATCGCGGCTGGAGCGGGATAAAAGCGCGGGCGATCAACGATAGTCAGCGCGCGGAATGGTAGGCGGCGAGAAACTCAGGATTGATCCGCAAGCCCAGACCGCTGTTGAGACGATTGGTGAAGTTGTAGATCGCCACGATCTGCACGGCCTCCAGGATTTCCATCTCGCTCAGCCCCGCCGCGCGCAACTCTTCCAGATGACTCTCCTCGGCCTGGGCCGGGTGGGTGGTCAGACGGGCAGCGAAGCCAGCCAGGGCGCGCTCGCGTGGCGAGAGTTCGGCGCGCCGCCAATTGACCATCAGCACGTCGAGCAATTCGCCCGACATGCCGTAGTTCTTGAGCGCCACCGCGTGGGTATAGATGCAGACCTCGCATCGATTCTCCACGCTGGTTACCAGCGCCAGCAACTCGCGCTCGCGCCCGGGCAGCAGCGCATCTTCGCTGCGCATCAGGCGATCCAGATAGGCCTGAAACAGGGGCAGGCGATCGGGTCCGAAGGGCAGGCGCAGGACGTGGCGCACGAAGCCGAACCGGGCCTGCGATTCTTCCTGCAGTTTCCTGACCGCGGACGCGGGCTGAGGATCCTCGGGTAGGCGCAGCCATGACAGGGCAGCTTCCGGATGATTCATCGTTGTCTCCAATGGGGCCAGCTCAAGACCAGACCCGATGGGCGATTTCGGCGACCAGGCGCAACTTGGCCTCTTGGCCGGCGGCGTCCAGAACGTTGGAGAGCGAGTCGGGCGAAAAGCCGCATTGGCTGGAGAGCGCCATCCGCTCCAAGGGAAAAAAGCGACTGGCCTCCGTGATTCTGGCCGCGACCTCGTCGGCCGGTTCGAGCTCCTTGCGTTTGGTGGAGATCAGTCCTAGCACTGCGATTTTGTCCCGTCCCAAATCGGCCAGGGGGGCGAAGGAGCCCGCGCGCCAATCGTCGTATTCGAGCAGAAAGACGTCGAAGTTGGTGGCGCGCGGGAAGATGTGCTGGGCCAGTTGTTCCCACGGGGTTTCCGACAACCAGTAGCCCTTGTAGTTGCCACGGCAGATGTGCAGGCCGAAGGTCACTCCGGGCACCGTCGCGATCTGGTTGATGGCCGCCAAACCTTCGTGGCGCAGCCAGTCGTTGTAGTTGGGAATCGCATTGCCTACGGCCTGCGCCCCGGCGGTCAGATTGCTCAATTCGGGTGCGTCTATCTGGACGTAACGGCAACCCAGGGCGGCCAACTCGCGCACTTCCTCCTTGATGACTTCCACGGCGTCATTGAGCAGATCCAGCGGAGTGGGATAGACCTGACTTGAATGAGCGGGAGACCAGCGATTGAGCACCGCGGTCGGACCCGGCATCGTGATCTTGACCGGCTTTTTGCTGTGGGCCTGGGCGTAGGCGAACTCCCGGGCGGCGGCGTGGCCTGGGGTGAGCCGGCTGGTGAGCGGAAAAACCGGAATTTGCGCCCGCTGCTCCACGGTGGCCGCGCCTTCCTGCTTGCGCCAGTTCAGAGTCAAGGTGACCGGCGAGGGGCGATCGTGAGGTTTCATCGTGCCCGACCCCGGCACTTGGTAGATCATGCGGCGCATCTCGCCGTCGCTGACCACGTCCATCCCCACCCGCTCTTGCAGCGCCAGCATCTCGTCAACCGCTCGGTCTTCGAGCTGCTTGAATTCCTGCTCGCTGAGCTTGCCCGCGAGCATCGCGGCGCGCCCCTGGTTAAGATATGCCGGACGGACCAGCGAACCGATCACTTCGGCGCGATATATCGCGGCCATCGCCATACCCCCTGCGCGCCGGTGGGCGCGGTCAAGTTTTCAGTCCAACTTCAGCGGCTCGCCGCTGAGGTCTTCGGCCCGCTCGATTCTGATTAAAACCGCGAACCCTTTCTTATCGGGATCGGCCTTTTTTTCCGGCTCGACCAGCCGCCGCCAGACCTCTTCGTATGCTGGTCCGGATTTGTGCACAGTGGCGACGCCATAAAAGCGCGCGACCCCAGCGCGCAACTGAAGCTCGGTGGACAAGGGCGGCTTGCGAAAGAAGACCGTCATCTTGGTGCCGTCATGGACATGAGCGCTAGTCGCCCCCCGCCCGCGCTCCCACAGCGCGATATGCTCGTCGTCGAAGACCATCGTGCTGCCGCGCGGCGTGATATGGGCGTAGCCGTCGGGCATGACGCTACCTACCATACAGACGAATTCGGGCAAGGCGGAGTCGATATGGGGGCGCAAAACCTTGGGAATAACTGCCACTTAAGCTGCTCCTCAAGCCGGCGTCCGGTGGGCGCCGTGGATTTGCGGCCAAGGTAACAAGCCCGCTCGCCATAGACAACGGGCGCCGAGGTGCGACCAGGGCTGGCCTGACGCGATATGACTTGAGCAAACCGCCGCCAGTCCGATCGGCGCAACGACGGCGGGCGGCGCGCCCCGGTCGATGGCCTTTCGGGAGCGCGCGGGAGGGCTTTTACTCGGCGCTATTCATCTGCCAGATCCAGGCGTCGTAACCGGGGGCATAATGGACGTTGCTCTGGGCCGGATTGCGATTCAGCAGCGGCCGGCCAAATAAGGGATGGCGCATGCTGCGGACCTCGTGTTCCAGCGTATAGAGCGGCTTGCGCTCCTGCGGATCGACCAAATCCTTGAAACGATACTGATGCTGATCGCTCTCCTCGCTGATAAGTCCCATTTCCAGCAGCCGGCGGTAGGGTCCCGAGAAGTTGGCGACGTAGATCTGAATATGATGGCCGTCATAAGGAAGCTGCGGATCGCCGCTTTCCCGAAAGATCAGATCCTGAGCAATTCCCACCGGCACTCGCGCATGGCGACCGTCTTCCAGCGACAGCGTCGCCGGCGCCTCCATGACCTGACGGTAAAAGCGCGCGATACCCTCCGCGCTCCCTGCTGGGACCTGGAATTCGACGTAGGCCATCCCCAAGGTGATCCGGCCAAAGCGTTCATGAGGTTCGTAGCAGCGGAAGCGATTGCCCCAGGGCGAAACCGCTTCGACGAAATCTTCATGGTCCTGGAAATCGAACAGGGTGCCCGCAAGCGGCTTGCGCACCGCTTCCAGCCGGCGCAACAGGGGTTCGCGTTCGGGCAGCACCAAGCCGACATGGCCGCGCAAGATTTGCGGTTTGTTAGTGGGCAAATGGAACTGGCTGCGCCCAACGTTGGCCCAGATGTTGTTGGTGCTGACCATGATAAATGGATCTCGGGTCAGCCCCAGACCGGCGATATAGAAAAGGGTGGCCAATTGCTGGTCGGGAATCGTGGTATTGACGTGCTCCAGCACGACAATGTTGCCTAAATCCTCGACGTTCCGATCATAAGGCCCTGGCATGACAGCCTCCGTATTCCACGCACCGGCCAGTCTTGCGCCGGGCTCGCGGGTTTCTTCCGACTACCGGCAATCGCGGAGAAGGTTACACTTAGCGCGCGCTCTCGCTAGCTGCCTCGGGACGCGCTCGCAGCTTGGTTTAAAGCCCAGAATCTCCCTGCCGCGAATCGCAGGGTTAAGTCGGGTTTACCTCGCGGCAGGCTTTGACGCCTTCCCCGGCGGCGCGGAGGAAGGCGTCAGCCTGCAGCAAATCGCAAAAGCAGGGAGCTTACCCCCACCTTCCGCTGAATCGCAGCGCCCGGTTCGAAGCTGCTAGGACAGCGGCCCGTGGGGCTTGTCCGCGTCACTCTCCGCTTGCACCCCGGGTTGCGCGCGATCGGTCCAGGTTTCGGCGCGCTGAAAGCCGTGTTCGGAGAGATCGAACTGGTTACCCTCGGGGTCGCAGGCGCGATGTTCGGCGTAGGGCCGGGTCGCCGGGCGGCGCTTGGGTCGCTCCACTCCAGCAGCCACCAGCTTGTCGCACATCTGCTCGGTATCTTCGATTTCGAAGCCGAAATGGTTCAGCCCGATGGCGGCCTCGGTTTCCAGCCGATGGGGCAGGATAGCCAAGGTTAGGTAGCCGTCGCTCAGGTAGATTGCGCGATTGTCTTCGTTGCGAATGACCTCCATCTCGAAGACCTTTTCGTAAAAGTCGGCCAACTTTTTCGGGTTGCGGGAAAATAGCGCCAAATGGCGGATGCGAGGCTTGGACATGGGAGTGCCCTCCTTACCGGTGCTTAATACAGGCGCTCCACAAAGGTCAACCGTAATCGCAATCGCACCTGCGCCGCGCAGGCGCGTCCCAGCTCAGTGGCTCAAACGATTTGCAACCGAAGCTCGCTGCGCCCCGGCCGTAGCTGAATTCTTAACACCCGTGCCGGCGCGTCCCAAAAATAGCCCAAACCTCCCGCTGCCAGAGTCAAGGCGTCCAAGGACGCTAGCGAAGTGCCCTGGCTACGGACCAGTTTCGGCGCTTGCGCATGGCGCAGGTTAAGCCGCAGCAACCGCTCAGTGGGATAGCCTTTGAAATCACCATGAGGGGGGCTGATGTGTACTGTTATTTCGCCATCAATGCGAGCCTGCTCGACCCTGGTCTGGACCCAGGCGCCGCTTTCATAATCGAGGCTCTCGCCATCGTCTTCGTACAGATCCAGGGCGCCCTTGATGCCGGGATAGATTTCCAGGCGCAAGGGATCGAGCGTGCGCTCCGTGCTGAATTGCATCTCCGGTCCCAGCGGCACGATCGCGCCCTGGCGCACCAACAGGGGCAGGTGGTCCAAGGGGGCTGGAACCTGGATCGTGCAAGGTCCTGTCCAGCTCTGGTTGCTCCAGAAATCGAACCAGCGGCCGGCCGGTAGATAGAGGCTGCGCGCGCGGGCACCTCGATCGAGCACCGGAGCCACCATCAGGTCGGGACCGAACAGGAACTGATCGGCCAGGTTGAAGGTGGTCGGGTCGGCGGGGAATTCCATCACAAGCGGTCGCATTAGCGGCAGGCCCTGGATGCAGGCCTGGCGCGCGGCGCTGTAGATGTAAGGCATCAGGCGATAGCGCACGCGCAGGTAGCGGCGGCAGATGGCCTCGATCTCGGGGCCGAACTGCCAGGGTTCGCGGGCTTCGCGTTCGTCGCCATGGGGTCGAAAGAGCGGACAGAAGACGCCGAATTGAAACCAACGGGCGTACAGCTCGGGAGTGCATTGGCCGGCAAAGCCGTAGCCGCCGATATCGCTGCCCCAAAACGCCATCCCCGCCATCCCCGCGCTCAACCCGACCGCGACCTGCTTGCGCAGCGCGTCGAAGGTTCGCTCGACGTCGCCCGACCACCAGCCTGCGCCATAGCGCTGAGAGCCGGGAAAGGCGGCGCGGCTCAGGATGAAACCGCGCCGGCCAGGAGCATAGCGGCGCTGGGCGCCGGCGATGGCCTGATGCATCCGCAGGGCGAACAGGTTGTGCACGGCCGCGGCCGAGCCACCAAAATGGCACATGTCCTGCAAATGCTTAGAGGGCTCGTTGAGGTCGCTCCACCAGCCCGCGATTCCCATCTCGATTGGCCCCCGATGCTTCTCGCTCCACCACTGGCTGGTCTTCGGATTGGTGAAGTCCAGCAAGCCGCATCTGCCCGGCCAGAAGTCCAGAAGATAAGGGCTGCCATCGTAATGGCGAGTCAGGTGACCGCCGGCCTCGGCCTCCTTGAAGCTGGGGCTGGCGAGCGTGACGTAGGGCTCCTCGATCGCCATGACGCGAAAGCCCTGCTCCTTCAGCCCGGACAGCATCGCGGCCGGATCGGGCCAGCGCGTCTCATCGAAGGCCAGATCGCCCATCTCCTTGAACCAGCCTAGATCGAGGATTAAACCGTCGCAGGGCAGGGCGCGGGCGCGAAATTCGCGCGCCACCGCTTCCAATTCCGTCCGGCTGCGGTAGCTGTAGCGCGATTGTAGCAGGCCGAAGAGCCAGCGCGGCGGCATCGGCGGCCGGCCGGTCAGCTCCAGATAGGTATGTACCAGCTGTTTGAGGTCGCCGCTGAAGACATAGTATTCAAGCGGCCCGCCGCGGGCCTGGTAGGCAAAGGTGTAGGGGTCCTCGTGGCCCAGATCCCACAGGGCACGCTGGGGGTTGTCTATCAGCAGGCCGTAGCCACGCGAGCTGAACAGAAGGGGAAAGATGGATTCGGCGGGCGGCGAATGGCGATTCCAGATCTCGCGCCGATGGCCGCGATGGTCGAGGTCCACGCGCGCGGCCAACTGGCTGGGCTGGCCCATACCATAGAAATGATCCTCGGCCGCTAGTTGGTAGCGTAAGCAGTACTCCCAGTAGGACCAGGAAAGGCCGCCCGGTTCCACCTCCTCCAGCAGCGGCCGGCCCCCGCGATCGAGATAGCGCAGGCGGAAGGGGTCGCGGCGGGCCTCGATCAGAAATTCGCCGGCGCGCACCTCGACCAGCTCGGCGCGCTCGCGCACCGTAACTCGCGGTGCCTCCGGCCATTGACGCTGCGTCACCGCGCAGCCCTGCGCCGAGGGCGGCTGGACGTACAGCCGCCAATGGCCGGGGACCCAGGTATGTCGCAGGGCGGCGGGCAGCACGGGGGTAAGGATCAGTTGTGAGCTGTCGAAGCTGAAGACGACCGCGCCGCCGTCGGTGGTCACCTGCCTCAAGCAGCCTAGAGTCTCCATCAATGCCATTCCCGCGCTCCTTCTCCGGGCATTGTGAACCGACCTTAGTCCAGGTGGCCGATGCGCAAAACCGCCGTTGACTGCAAACCCGACTCGCGCGCCGGCCCCCGGCTGGCAGAAGTGGAACCGCCTGTGGTAGTGAAGTGCGGCAGCGTGCGGGGCGCCACACCTCCAACGGTGGGTTGGATCGCAGCGCGCGCGAGCTGACGACGGCGCTATCCCTGGGGGAGGCGGTATTTCGGATGAGCAACATACAAAGACGACGCTTTTTGCTGATGGCCAGCGCCTGGGCGGTCATCATTCTGGAGTTTTCACCCGCCACCACCGCGATGGGTGTTTATCTCCTGCCGATGGCGCGGGAGTTTCACGCCGGCCGTGCCCAGGTCTCGCTCGTGGCGGCTGCGATGGCGGTGGCTTCGGGGTTGGCCTCGCCCTTGGCGGGCTGGCTGATAGACCAGGTCGACGCCCGCATCCAGATGGTCGCCGGGATGCTGATTATCGGACTGGGATACCTGATCGGCAGCCATGCCCATTCGCTCCATACCTTGGTCGTGGCCTTCTCGATCATCGGGGTGGGCAATGCCCTTGGCACCCTGATTCCGATCTGGGTCCTGACCTTGTCGTGGTTCAAGGAACGGCGCGGGTTGGCGATCGGCTTGGCGGTAGGCGGCATTTCCATCGGCTTCACCCTCTTTCCGCTTTTGGCCAGCCGACTGCTGGTGCGCTACGGCTGGCGCGCCATAATGCGCTGGACCGTGGTGCCCACCCTGGTGGTGGCCTTGCCGATGGTCCTGGCCTGGGTCCGCAGCCGTCCCGAGGGGGAGGGGGCAGAGGACGCCACCACCGTGACAGGAGTGGATTTCGGAGCCGCCCTGGGATCGCTGGCCTTCGTGTGGATTGCCGTGATGCATATCTCGATCGTCCTGGGATGGAACCTCTTCTATGTCCACCTGGTGCCCTACCTGGTCGGGGTGGGCTTTACCGAGCGCACCGCCGACTCGCTGCTGGGCTTTCAGGCCGCTTTCGCGATCATCGGCTTTTTGGGCAACGGCTGGCTGGCCGATCGATTGGGGCCGCGCGGGATGATGGTAATCGGATTCTGCATCTTCGGCCTGAGCGTAATCAGCTTGCGGCTGACCAGCCCGACCACGACGGGTTGGGTGCTGATGCCGGTCTTCATGGTCGGCTATTCGATCGCCGGCGGGTTGGGCAATTTTACTTCGCTCATCGTGGTCAATGCGATGGGGCGACGCGCGCTGGGATCGATCCTGGGCGTGCTCAATTTTCTTGCCTTTACCTTGTGCCAGTCCAGCGGCCCGATCATCGCGGGTAAAATCTACGATGCCACCGGTAGCTACAAGCTGGTCTTCGATCTGGCCGGACTGTTGATTGTTACCGGCATCCTGGCGACTTGGGCTGTCTACCCGCTCAAGGGGCGTGACGAGGTGCGCGCACCCGCTTCGCAGGCGGTTGCCACCTGAGCGTTTTCGCCGCGCGACAAAATCGTGTGCCAGTCGCTCGGTGTGGAAAGCCGGGCAAGGGAGTCGAGAATTCTCCGGCGCCGCCGTCGGCCTGCTCCGCGGGGCAACCGATCCGCATCTACCAGCGACGCATTCGGCCGGCGATACGGTTTGACTCCTCCATTTCGAATCCAAGGACTTGAAAATACTGAAAGCTTAGCTCAAAGGGTTGCGTTAGGTAGATTGGCTGTCTATAGAGAAACTAATCTCATTGAAGATTCTTTTGAGGCGATATGAGGCGAAGCGTTAGGTTGGCGGGCGGTGTGGTGAGGCTGAGCGGGGCGCTGGCGCTACTGGCGATGGTCGCAGGGGTTGCGCTTTACCAGCCGGGCTGCAGTAGCAGCAGCTCAACCGTGACGGTGACCGTAACCGCGACTGCCTTACCGACCCCCTCGCCGGTGGCCTTTGTACCCAACACCTTCGCCTACTGGGACGATCCGGCCAACTTTACCACCAGCTATGGGCCGGCCTACGCCGATATTTTGCTCAAGCCCACCAACTTCGTGCCCTGTCTGGGCGGTCCCTTTGCCCTGTGTTATTACTCCGGTCCACAGCCGGAAGCCTGTACCCTGACGGCCGATGGCAAGTTTGCCAATTGCGAGTGTTTCTCGATTTCCTTCGGGCAGTATTTCGTGGATATCAACGCTATCCTGAACGCCGCGGTTTACGAGCAGACGGTGGACGTCTGCGGGGCCGACGGCGCGCAGTGCCAGACCCTCAATTCGGCGCCGGTCTGCCAGGCGGTCAACCAGGGCCAGCTTATTCCCGGGGCCGACATGATTTCGACGTTCAGTTTCGATTGTGTGCCGTCCAACGGGATCGGACAGACCAGTTGCGGCGCGGATCTCTACGCTGGATGCATGACCGCGGGCTGCCACAACACCGATCCCACCACCGGGCTGACCGATTGCCAATGTCCCGCCTTCAACGGGCCCTTCCAAATAGGTCAGAACAACCAGCAATGCACCCTGGGCGGCAATGAAATCTGGTCGGCGGCCTATGCCCCGCCGCCCACCCCACCGACTACGCTCAGCAGCGCCGGGACCGGTCAATTGGCCAGCAATAACGACGCCAGCCAGTTGTTCAGCGCTCCGGGCAGCCCGCAGACCGGTGACAAGCAGACTTATCCGCAACCCAGTGGATGTCTGCCCGACGCTCCCGGCAGCATGGCCTGCCCGCTCTATGTGCCTGGACAGACGGTGCTGCCGCCCAACAGTGGAGTGGATTGCGCCAAGGTTTGCAGCGAGTACAACTCCTGCGTCAACACCCAAAGCGTGCAGGTAGGCTATAGCTGCGACTCCACCTTGTGCACCCGCGAATGCAATGATCGCGATATCGTCGGTCAGGCCTGTACCGGGCTTGGCCAGTGCGACGTGTCGGAGATCATCAAGGCGGAGACCGCGGCGTCCTGCAGTTGCTGCGCCAGCCAGCTTTGCGGCTGCTCGGCGGATACCACCACCAACAATGAGATCTACAATCTGGTGGCGGAGCAGAATACCCGCGGCATCACATCGCAATGCAAGATTAACGGTACTCTGTGCGGAACCGCGCCTTAGTTTGGGAGCCGGATTGCGTTAGGTATATACTTCTGAACGGGACGCTCATTTCAAGGAACAATAAGTACCCAGCCGGCCTTACAGCAAACACTGGCGGGGTTCAGCCGGCGCTGCGCAGCAGCTCGGTTTCGTAAGCGCAGACCTCGTCCCAGGTCGGGCGATGGAAAAACAGGCCCTGGCCAGGGGATTCGCCGGCGCGCAAAAACAGGTAGAGCAGGCCGCCGAAGCGCTGTTTGTAGTCGCGCTCATTGCGCACTCCCAGCCAGCGCAACACGCCCACGCTATAAATCGTGGCCTGCAGGCCGTAATGGCGGTTGACGTGAGCGGCCAGCGCGGCCGGTTCATAGCTGGCCAGATGATCGCTCTTCCAATCGGCAAAATAGACTAACCCGTCCTGTTCGAAGATCAGATCGACGAAGCCCTTGAAGTAGCCGCGTTCCACCCTCCAACCTGCGCCGCGTGGGTTGCCCAACAAGGCGTGCGCATGCTCGGGGATGGGAAAGACAAATTCCATCTCGCGACACGCGCGTAACTCGCACAGCGGCTGCAGCGTTCGCGCTCCAGGCAGCTCCAAGCGGGTCGTAAGCGCGCGAAAAACCATCTCCGCTCCCTGCTCCAGCCATCTTGGATCGCGCACTCCCCAGCGCCCCATGGCATCCTCGAACAAAGCCCTGACTTCGGGATGGGCCAGCCAGGCGTCGGCCGAGGCGGTCTGGCGCAACAGGGCAAAGTCCACCCGCTGCAGAATCTCGTGGAGCATTATTCCGACCGTTCGCCCGCCCATTAGACTGTCGCCGTCGGAAGCCGGTGCCGCCAGCTTCAGATCTTCGACCTCTACGTTCCAGCCCGTCGCTTGCATCCCAGCCATCTGGCTGTAAGAGCGCATCGCGAGTCCACCGTGGGCGCGGCGCAAATGGTCGTAATAGACGGGAGGGCGGCCGTCGGAGGCTTCCAGGAGCTGAGCGGGCGGCTCCCAGGTTGCAATTCTCTCAGCCTGTTCCTGGATGGTGTTCTCCACAGCCGAGCCGCTGGTCGGGTCGATCTCTTCGAATGCGAACAACCGTCGGCCTTCCTGGTTTCGGTTTCCCTTCGAGCTGACCTCGGCCGCGATTTTTTCCAAGCGTCGATTGAGCGGCTGATAGCAGCCTGTGACCCCCTGCTTGAGAGTCTTGTCCGGAAGCAGCGGCAGATACAGGCGCGCGCGGGCGCGGGTAAGGGCCACGTAGAGCATCCTGCGATCTTCCTGGTTCTCTTCCTCGGCCCATGGCTTTGCTCCCTTTGGCAGCTCCTGCCTGAAAGCCACTCGCCGCTCGCCTCGCTCGTGATAGACCACGATGTCCTGCTGGTGGTTGTTGGCGCTCAAACCACCGAACAGAAATACCGCTGACGCCTCCAGACCCTTGCTCATATGAATCGTCATGATCTGGATTGCGTCGCTGTCGCTTGTCACGCGCTGCACGTCGGCGTTTTCTCCCGGCGGCAATGCGCGCCCGCACACATAGTCGGTCAGGCGGTTCACCAACTCCGTCAGCGACAGACGCTCGCCGAGGGCTGCGTTGAGCAGAATTTCGCACAGTTGCCGATAGTTGCTCAGCACGCGGGCCGAATCGGAGGCGAACAACGCGCGGCCAACCAGGCCGCTTCGATGAGTCAGGCTGGCGAACAATTCGGCCCATTGCTCGCGCTCGGCCATCACGCGCCAGTTGTACAGACGCTGGTAGAGCGGATCGCCCGGCGGGACCTCGCCCAGGGCGGCCAGATGATCGAATTTCAGGCCGAAGAAGGGCGAGCCCCAGGCGCGCAGCCGTTGGGCGCGATGCTCTGGGCTCTGGATCGCGCGCAGGATATCGAGCAGAGCGCGCGCTTCATCGGTGCCGAACAGCTTATCCTGTTTATAGAAGACGTAGGGGACGCCAACCTCGCGCAAGTGGCTGGCGACTTCGCTCGCTTCGTTCCAGGTTCTCGTCAGGATAAAGACCTCGGCCAATCGGATCGGTCGCGGTTGGGTTTGATTGCGTTCGATAATTCGCAGGCGCCCTGATTGGATGGTGTCGCGCACGATTGCCGCGATTGCCCGCCCCAGAGCGGCGCGCGCCTGGGATACGGAAATCCGTTCGCCCGCGCAGCGCATGATGACCACGGGCGCCGGATCGTTTTTTCCCTCTTCGACCAAAACCGCCGGTGCCGGCGCGGCTTGCGCGGGTTCGTAGCCGATCGGGCCCGACAGCAGCGGAGGGTCGGCTTTAGAATCGAAGATGAGGTTGCAGGCGGCGACCAGATCCCGGCTGGAGCGATAATTGGTTGTCAGCTTGAGCGCTTGGCCATTTTCCACAATCAGCGGGCGCGCGCGCAGATAGGTGTGGATGTCGGCGCCGCGAAAAGCATAGATCGCCTGCTTGGGGTCGCCCACCACCATCAGGACGTTGCCGCTACGGGACTGAACGAAGATCCGCTGCAGGATATTCCATTGGAGATCGTCGGTATCCTGGAACTCATCCACCAGCGCGTAACGATAACGCTGTTGCAGGGCTTCACTCAGACGCGCGCCGCCCGGCCCGTCCAAGCCCTTCCAGAGCTGGCGCAGCAGATCCTCGTAATCGATCTGACCCAGGCGGCGCTTGTCCGCTTCCAATCTGGCCGTGACCGCGGGCAGCAAGGCCTCCACCATCTCGCGCTCCAGACTGGCCCCGGCTCCCGCCGCCGGCGATTCAACTCGATAGCGCAAGCGATAGGCTTCGAAAAGCAGGAGTTCCAGCTTGCCAACGCGGGCTTCGCCCAACCCGCTCGGCAGCGCCAACCAACGCTCCATCAGGCTGCGCGCCTGGCTCGCCCGCAACTCCGTGCGCATCGCCGCCCGCAGCGCGCGTTGGAAGGCCAGGCGGCCGTCGCCGAGTTGCCAATCCAGTCCCACGTCGCACTCCAGGGGAAAATCGCTCAAGACCCGTTGGCAGAAGGAATGGATGGTCATGACCGGGGCGCGATCGAAGTTGAATAGCGCCAGCCTCAGGCGGCGCGCCGCGGCCTCGTCCAAGGTGACGGGACGTTCCTCGGGCGATGCCGGCTCTGGAGATTCGCCCCGATAAAGTTCCTCCAGCAGACCGCGGATGCGCGCGCGCAACTCCGCCGTCGCGCGGTTGGTGAAGGTGACCGCCAAAATCTCCTCCACAGGCGTGCCGGCCAGAATCAACCTGATCGCCAGGTGAGCCATGGTGTAGGTCTTACCGGTGCCGGCGCTGGCCTCGATGACGGCATGCCGATTCGGTGCCAGGGTTTGCAGGACGTCAGGCGGGAAGTAGCTGGTCCTCACTGGTCGTCCTCCTGGCCCTCGAAGATCGCCCGGAGCGGACCGAAGCGGCGCTGGATCAAGCCCGCGATTGCGTCGGCGGGCGGAGGCGGCGACTCCCGCGCCCGGCGCAACGGACCGTAATCCGAGCTGATTTTCGACCGCGAGCCGTCGCTTTGGCGCACCTGTTCCACCAACTCGATCGCTCGGGCGGGATCCTGGCTGTTATCTCCTAGAATTTTCGCCACGGCCTCGATCGGGAAGAAGTAATGCTCGTCGCCGAAGAGCAGATCGTGGATCAGCGTGCCCAAGTACTCACGCGCGGCCCCTGGCTTAGGCACCGCGATCTCGCGTCGTGCGCTCACCGCCTTTTTCCCCTCCTCGAAGCCGATGGCGACGATGCTGAACCTTTGCGCGACCGCTTGTCCCGCCGCGGCCAGCGCGATTGCGCCCAGAGCCCCCTCCACGAAGTCCTTGGGACGCAAGGTTTTGCCGGCCAGTGCCGAATAGCTGCGGTCCAACTTTGCCGATACCCTCAGGGTGCCGCGCAGGCCGACCTTTACCGGTTTGCCATTGACGGGCACTTCCAACTCGATAGCGGGCAAAATGATGTCGGCTTCTTCGAACTCCTCGCCCGCGCCGAAACGAATCCGATGCCATCGAACCATTTCGCCCAACCCCAGTGTCTCGGCCTGCGCGCTGAACTGTTCCAAGCGGGCCTGGCTCTGCGCTTTCAGGGCCTCCAGGAACGGCCCCGCCGGCGTCTGTCCCTCCAGGTATTGGTGCTCAAGGTCGCGGCTGAAACGATCGACCACCGCCTGGGCCTGTCCGCGTCCCTCCCAGAAGGCATTGCGCAGCAGCATCAAGCGGTTCAGAAACGGGGCTTCCAACGGCTCGTCGGCGGCATCTTCGCCGTCGCGGTCGTCTTCGTCATCGTTCATTCCCAGGCGGTAGCGCGCCGTACCTTGCAGCGGACAAAATAGGAAACGGCGCAGGGCGGAGAGCGGAAGGGTAATGGAGCCGTCGCCGGGAGCGACGCCGGGTCCTTGCCGCAGCGAGATCTCGAGCATTTCCTGCATCTTCGCCCGGACCCGCGGCGCCATCGCGTCCAGCAACTCGGTGAGAGGAGCGTTCAATTGCCCGCCGCAATGCGCGCGCAGATGATCGCGCAAAGCGGCTAGGCGTGCCGCGCGATGGGCGGCGAAGTTGTGGCTGGAGCTCTCGCGCACGCCGGTCCCGCCTAGATCGGGAAAATACGCCCGGTCGTAATTGGTGGTCGGATGTTCAATCGTAATCGCGGCCAAGCCCTGCTCGCCCAGCTCTTCGCCGAGCACGAAACCCAGTTCACTGACCAGCGCACTGGGTTGAAGCGCAACCCCGGTGACTTGCTCGCGGGCGACGTAAGATATAATTAGCCGTTCGCGCGCCGCCAGCAGCGCCTCCAAAAACAGATAGCGGTCGCGTTGATTGGGACTGACGTCGCCCACTTGCCGGCGCGCAATGCGCAAATCGAAGGGGTCGGCGTTCTCGCGCGTGGGAAAACGCCCCTCGCCCATCGCGGCGACGAACAAGATTCGAAAAGGTAGCGAGCGCAGCGCGCTCATCGATCCCAGCACGACTCCACTCTGTGCAAAATTACCCGTTTCGGCCTGGACTTGGGTCAGCGCCTGCAAAGCCATCTCGCATGCGGTCGGATAACCCGCCGGTTCGCCCTCCGGCTGGGCCGCGGCCATGGTCGCGATCGCGCTCAGGGAAGCGGCCAGCGTGCGCGCGCTCTGAGGTTCGCTGGAGGTGAGGAAGCTTGCGAGCATCCGGCGCAAAACCTGGCCCCATTGTCTCAATGGCAGACGAGCCCGGCGCATTTCCGAGGCCGCGGCCAACAAACCGCGCGCCCGCCCGATCAGGTTGGCGGCGCTCTCGATCTGGTCCTGCTCGATCGCCAGCGGAGCGAATGCCCCCTGATCGCCAGCGTGAAAAGCCTTTTCCTCGCCCCGTGTCGTGCCGGTCAAAAAGGCGCCCAACGTCAGCCGCCGCAGCCCCTGGTCCCAATGGTAGCTGGTGGGCGGGATGTAAGTGCCCGCCAAGTCGCGTTCGTCGGCACCCAGGTAAATCCCCAACGCCTCGCACCAGCCCTGCAATTCTGCGCTATTGATAGCCTCGGCGCCGGCCAGCGCTGGATGGGTCAGCAGATGGAGCACTTCGTCGCGGCCAAAGGAGCCCAGCGGCAAACGCAGCAGCAACTCGATCGCTTCCACCATCGGATCGGCGCGTCCGACCGGATCGGCGATATGAAGCGGAATCGCGTGCAGTTCGGCGAACACCGCTTGGAACTGAGGGAAGTAGCTGGCCAGCGCGTGATCGGGTAGCAGGATACCAATTTCATGGAAGCGCAGCGGTGGCTGAAAGTCGCCTTGGCTCAGTAGCGACCAGATGGCGTTGGCGATGCTCTCGACCTCGCCGCGGACATCGGGGCATGCGAACAGGCGCAGGCTGAGATCGTCGGCTGGTGCCAGGGAGGGAGGGGGCAGCGTGCGCTGGCGGCGCAGGATCGCCTGCTGCAAGCGCGGTAGCAGGCCGTGCGCGCGATCGTCGAGGATCGGCGGCCTAAAATGGGGCTGGAAGTCGCCCTCGGTAACTTCATTAAGCAGGCGCAGGTACTCGCGCCCGGGCCGGCTCCAGAGCACGAGAGCGGGATTTTCCGCCGCGTCTATCTCAAAGGGGTCTTCGCTTTCCAAGGCACCGGGAGCCAGCCGTGTCTGGCGCGAAACCAGGCGCTGGTCGGATGTACTAAACATCCCGGCGGGTACGTCTTCCCAAAATTCCAGGCATGGGTTGAGACAGTACAGATGCAGCTCGGTTAGCCGGCCCAAGCGAGCGAAGATCCGCACGAACTCGGGCGCGGCGTAGGCCAAGCCGAACAGATGCAGGTTGTGTGGTAGGACTGCCGCCAGCCGCCGGTCGTCGATCGCGGCCAGCGCGTCGGGCAGAAACATCGCGCGCGCGGCCCCATTCTCCCGCAGACATCCGGCGTCGTCGAACAGTGCCCGGCAGATGGCGCGCTGCCAGTCCTGGACCGTGCGGTCGATCTGGGGCAATGCCTCTCCGTGCCGCCACCGCCGCATCATCGCCGGGCGCGAAGTCGAGTACTCGCGCAACAGCCGGGCAAGTCGCGCGCTGAGCTGGAAACGGGCCAGCTCGCGCTCGTTGTCAGCGGCGGTCGCGGCATAAGCCGCCAGCGGTTGCAGTGCAGGCTCCCGGCCCAATGCCCCGCGCAGCCATTCGAACAGCCTCAGTTGCAGCTCGTCGGCCTCCAGGACGTGCAATGCCGGATCGGCGGCGGCCGCAAGTTCCGCCAGATAGCGGCGCAGAAACGGAAAATACAGGTTGGCCGCGATTCCACTGGTCTCCGCCAGCCGCAACTTGAGGAATTGGGCATAGGCGCGGTTGGGAATCACGATCACGCCAGGCTCGAAGCGATCGCGCGCGCGCTCCCCTGCCAACTGTTCGGCGAGTGGCTCGATCAATTCTTCCAGCCGATTGGAATAATGCAGCGTAAGCATTTGCCACGCACGCCGATCAGCGACGTTAACTCATAGAGAGATGGCGCGTTTGCGCAATAGCGGCAAGAGCATTCACCGGGATTTTTCGCGGCGCGGCGCGATGCTATGCTGCCCCGGAGTCTGGCGCGGGCGAGCGCGCCAAGCATCCCGGCGAGCGGCGTACGGCGAGCTACCGCCAACGCTTCAGGCCGGGTGATTCTCAGGCACGCGGGTGAGCATGGAGAGCGAAGCTATAGCTATTGCGAGCGCCGGCGACGGGTTGCCGGCCGATCAATTGATCTTGACCGCCAACGGCATCACCGCGCTGGGTAAGCTCGGCGCTGGGAGCAGCGCCGACGTGCTCAGCTACGATCTCCCGCGCCGGCGCTTTCTGCGGCTTAACGCCCGGCTGGTGGCGGCGGGTCCAAAAACCATCGTCAAGGTGCAGACCGACAAAGGGCCGTTTACGGCCGCGGCCGGGCAACAGGTGATGCTTGAGGACGGCAGTTGGGTGGCGGCGGGCGAATTGGAGCCGGGGATGCGCTTGCGGGCCTTCACCAGCCAACCGACCCGTCGCGATCTGGTCGAGGGGCAGGGCGATTGCTTTCGCTCGGCCGACGCCGCCCAGCACGAACTGATCGGTGCCGAATGCGCGGTGGCCAACTGGTACCCGGTCCCGGCCGTGACGACACAGGGGCAGGACGAGGCGTGCACGGCAACCCTTGACGCGGCGATCGCTTTCCCGCCCAACCTGCTGCTGTGGATTGCGGGCCCCGCCGGGGGGGTCGGAATCGTGGTGGCGGCCCAGCGCGCGAGCTGAAGCACGAATGGCGTCTCCGAGCGGGCGATGAAGGGTAGCCGCGCCGCGACGATTTTCGAAAGTAGGCGCGCCGACCGCGCCAAAATAGGATAAAAACCATGTCAGAGCGGAATACGCTTGCGGAACTGTTGGCCGATCCCACTTCCAACGCGCCGGCTATTATCGATTGCGCCAGCACACTGACGATCAGCTATCGCGATTTAGCCCAACAGATCGAACGGTTGGCGGGGCAGCTTGCGGCTGCCGGCCTCAGCCCTGGCCAGCGTGTCAGTATCGTGTTGCCTAACGGCCTGGAATTCCTGGTCGTGTTTTTGGCGGTGGCCCGCGCCGGCCTGGTCGCCGCCCCGCTCAACCCCGCCTACAAGCTCGATGAATTGCTGTTTTTCATCGAAGACGCGCAGGCGCGCGCAATCGTCGGGCCGCGCGACAACAGCGCGCTGGTGGAGGCCGCGCAGCGACTGGAGCTGCGGCTGTGGCCGACTCGAATCGATCCCGCGGGCCAGGTCCAGATCGAGGAACTCGAGGGCAAGCGGTCGGTGGATCCCACCGCGCCCAATCCCACTGACATGGTCTTGTTTCTACATACCAGCGGTACCACCAGCCGGCCCAAGGGCGTGCCTTTGACCCACGCCAACGTGATGCGATCGATCGGCAATATCGCGGCTCATTACAACCTAAGCCCGGCCGATCGAAGCTTGGTGGTGATGCCGCTGTTTCACGTCCATGGGTTGATCGGAGCCACCTTCTCCAGCCTGTCCGCGGGCGGCGCGGTAATCGTGCCGCCGCGCTTCAGCGCGCAGCAGTTCTGGAACCTGGCGCAGAGCTACGAAGCCACCTGGTATTCGGCCGTGCCCACCATCCATCAGGTCCTTTTGCTGCGGGCCGAGAGTGACGGCGCGCCTGCCCACAGCGGCTTCCGCTTCATCCGATCCTGCTCCTCGGCCCTGGCGGCCAGCACCTTGGCTCAATTGGAGGCCCGCTTCGCCGCGCCGGTGCTGGAAGCCTACGGGATGACGGAAGCTTCCCATCAAGTCGCTTCCAATCCGCTCCCACCCAAGGTCCACAAGCCCGGCACGGTTGGAGTGGGCGGCCGGGTCGAGGTCGCGATCATGGACGAGGCCGGCAACTTGCTGGGTTCAGGCCAGGCGGGCGAGGTAGTGATCAAGGGCGCCAACGTAACCAGCGGTTATTGGAACAATCCCGAGGCCAACAGCACCGCCTTTACCAACGGATGGTTCCGCACGGGCGATCGCGGGACCATCGACCAGCAGGGTTATGTGACCCTGATCGGGCGGATCAAGGAATTGATCAATCGCGGCGGCGAGAAAATCTCGCCCTTGGAAATCGACGCGGTCCTGCTCGAGCATCCTGCCGTGGCCGAAGCCGCGTCCTTCGGTCTTCCCAGCGAACTGTATGGCGAAGAAGTAGCGGCAGCGGTGGTGCTCAAGGGCGAGGCGTCAGCCCAGGAGTTGCAAAACCATTGTCGCGGGCGCTTGGCCGAGTTCAAGGTCCCCAAGACGATATACATCGTCGACGGCTTGCCCAAAGGGCCCACCGGGAAGGTCCAGCGGCGGGAGATGGCGGCCTTCGTCAAGCGCTAGCGTTCTTGTCCCGCAAACCAGCGGCGCGCCGCGCGATCGGGTCGATTGGCGCCCGCCGTGCCCGGCCGCCCGTGCTGACCACGCTGGCAAACGAAATGCGTATGTTCACAGGCGCGGGTCCGCGCCTCCGCGCCAAGCAAACTTTGTCACAATAGCTGGACGGGCGCTTTAGCCCATCAAATGCGCGAGCTTTTACGCCCTGCTATTGCGAGGCGCTTTCGGCGGAGTTGGACAGTGGCGGGAAAGCTTATTGGACTTCACGTCCGCCCGGCGGCATATCCTGGGGCTTGCGCACGTCGGCATCGCTGATCAGGAACCAGATCTGGCCGGAATGAGGTCCCACGAGGACACGCACCTGTGGTCCGCTGCCGGTAGCTTGAACTCGGGTGCCGGCGTCGAGCACCACCAGATGGCCCGCGGCACCAAGCTTTTCCAGTCCCTGCGAGATGTGCATCACCGCGCTCTTATCGACTGCGGGGGTCGCTAGCAGAGTCTGTCCTTCCTGATACGAGGTATAGCTGTCCGCGGCCAGGGTATCCTGAGGCAGATTAATCGGCCCGAAAATATTGGGTTGTTGCCGTCCCGGTGGTTGTTGGGCCTGGGCAGCCGAACTCGCGCCAATCAATCCGATGATTGAGACCACAAGCAGCACTCGGACCGATGAAAAGACTCTTCGCATCGTAAACTCCCGCGTATGACTCGAAACTCAGGAAAAACTTCCACCTAAATGTACAAATTCAAGCACAAAGTTGAAAGTGTCCGGGTTTTTGCCAGTTTGCGCGGCCTCAAACGAGGCCTGCCGGTCATTTTTTACGTCTGTGTATTGATCGATAGCCCACTATCCCCGGTTCGACAATAATAGTGGCGGTCCCACGCCGCCCATCCGGGTTTTTCCCGCGGTTTCAACCTTTGGGCCCGTATCTTTGATTAGCAAGGACGAAACGGCAAGCAAGCTGGCGGGAGCGCTGATTCTGGCCGCTGCCCTGGCCCTCAATGCCTATGGGCTGGCGCCCGAAATCCGGATCGAGCGGGTTCCGGTCAACGACCTTGCTTTTCATATACCGGCGGCCCAGCATCTGGGCCGCGCCGTGATCCATGGAGAGCTGGAACCCTGGACCTCGGAATGGTCGCTGGGTTTTCCGCTATGGCGTGTCTATCAACCTCTACCTCATCTGCTGGCCGCGCTCTGGATGGCGGCCGCCAGCCCGTTTGCCTCCTCTGCCGCCGCCTTCGCCATGCTCTACTACCTACTTTTGGTGGCGCTGCCAGCGACTACCTATCTGGGCGCGCGATGGCTCGGGTTGGAGCCGCTGGCGGCCGGTTTGGCGGCCTTGCTGATTTATGCGCCTAGCGAGCCCGAGCAGTGGAATCGCTATGGGATCAGCTTCGGCTCTTACATCTGGCGCGGCTCAGGCTTGTACACGCAATTGGTTGCCTTCAACTTGCTGCTTCCTGCCTTGGGATGCGCCCGAATGGCGCTCGATTCGGGCCGGCGGCGGACCATCGCTATCATCCTGCTGACTGCGACCGCCCTCTCGCACATCATCTTCGGCTACGTCGCTTTCGTCTCGGTGGGGATCCTCACGATGGTCGGGCCGGCGCGCCAACGCATCCTTCGCATCGTGCGGGCGGGCACGATTATCGCGCCCGCGCTGCTGCTGCTCGCCTGGTTCGTGATTCCGATGCTGCTGACGGCGGGCGAGGTCAACCGCTCCCATTGGGATCCAAGCTGGAAGTTCGATTCCTTCGGTGCGCGCGCGGTGTTGTCCCAACTCTTCTCTGGCCACTTCCTGGATAACGGTCGCTGGCCCGTGCTGACTCTGGCGCTGTTGCTGGGTCTGCTCGTGGCGCTCTATCAAATCGAACAGCCCTTGGCGCGCCGGCTGCTCGTCCTGCTCGTGCTCTGGCTGGGAATGTTTTTCGGCCGTGCGACTTGGGATGGCCTGATGGCCTTGGTCGGTCTGCCGGCGCAGTTTCAGGTCAGCCGCTTCGAGTCGGTCTTCGAACTGTTCGCGATTTTGCTCGTTGCTTATGGTTTGGCCGCGATTCTTGTGGCCGCCTCCGATGCCGGCCGTTTGGTGCCCGTGATAGCAGGCGTGGGGTTGGGTGCGATGCTGCTGGTGATCGGACAGGAGCGCGCGGCCTTTCTCAACCAAAGTGCGCAGTGGGGCGAGCAGACGCTAACCGCTTACGCCGGTCAGCGAGCAGATCTCGATGCGGCTCTACACGACATCAACCATATCCTGGTCGTGCGTCCGGGCCGGGTTTATGCCGGCAAGGCCGCCCAATGGGGGGGTACTTTTCGAATCGGGCAGGCCTGGATGTATTCCTTCCTGAGCCGGGCGCATCTGGACGGCTTGAGTTTTCTCTACCACACCCTGTCGCTTTCTTCGGATCTAATGTACGAGCGCACCGACGGTCAGGCCGACGACGACCGCCTGTATGCCCTGCGCGCAGCGCTGGCACCTGCCACGCTGCCGCCGGCCGCCGATTGGCATGCGTATTCGATTCATGGCCCGTTCGCGGTCTACCAGGTCTCGAGCACGGGATATTTCGACCTGGTCGATATCGGCGCGCGCTATCAGGGAGCCTTGAGCGCCGTCTTGGATCAGGACAACGGTTGGCTGCACAGCGCGGCGATGCAGGCGGGGATCACGGTGGCGTTGAACCACGATAAATCAGGCAGCCAGCCTCGATTGTCCGGGATACCGGCGGTCGGCGCGCTGGAACCATTACCAGCCCCGCTCGCCGATCAGCTCAGGCCGCGCGGATCGATCCTCGGCGAGCGTGTGCTCGACGAGGTTTACCACGCCCATGCGATCGCGCGGCGCGCCTGCTATGCGATGCTCAAGATCACGTACTTCCCCGGCTTGCGCGCGCGCGTGGACGGCCAGCCCGTGCCGATCCTGCGCGTGTTTCCCGATTTTTGCGCGATCGCGCTCTCTCCCGGCGAGCATCGGATCGAAATCCGCTACGCGCCCGGGCCGCTCAAACTCCTGCTGCTGTTGGCGGGGATGATCCTGGCCGGATGGATGATTCGAACGATAGATCGGCCGGGCTGGCCTGTCTGCGAGCAACGCGTGGCGGCTTGGATAGCGCGCCACCAGCCAGAGCCTTCGGTTTCGCCGGTGCGATCGAGCATCAAGCCTCGGCCAGCTCGCCGCCGCACCCATTGAGCCGCCAGCGCGCCTGCCTCGCCGTCGCCTTGGAAGCTCCCCGGTCGGGGAGAAGGCGCGCGCCGCGGTTACAGCATGCTGGTGGCCAGCCGCGCCCCCTCGGCCAGCGAGGCCAGTTTGCGCCAGACGATGTCGGGGGAGACTTGGGTGGGACCAGCGAAGGTCGAGAAGCCGCAATCCACGCCCCCAATCACCCGCTCGGGGCCCACCAGTCGGGCCAAATTGCACAACCGTTCGGCGACCAATTCAGGATGCTCGATAAAGTTGGTGGTGGAATCGAGCACGCCGGGAATCAGGGTCTTGTCCTCGGGCAGCTTGATGTCGCGAAAGATTTTCCATTCATGGGCGTGGCGCGGATTGGCCGCCTCGTAGGAGATCGCCGCCGGCCGCGCGGTGAAGACCACGTCGATGATATCGCGCAATGCGACGTCGTAATGGTGGGGGCCCGGATAATTGCCCCAGCATAGATGTATCCGCATGCGCTCCGGCGGAATATTGGCAACTGCCTGATTGAGCGCGGCGACGTTGACCTCGATTTGACGGCGGAACTGCGCCAGGTCAAGTTTGGCGAACTCGCCGTGCCGGCTCATCGCCAGATCCGGACAATCCAGTTGCAGGACGAGCCCAGCTTCGACAATTGCCTCGTACTCCGGGCGCATCGCGTCGGCCAGCGCGAAAAGGTAGGCCTCGCGAGTGGGATAGTAGCTGTTGGGTAGAAAGACTGAAATCACCCCGGGTGAGGCTGCAGTCATGAATGCCCGATCGGCCAGCGCCTCGGCCAGCGAAGCCTCTGCCAGCGCGCGCTTGAAGTTGGCCAGATCGCGCCGCACTTCGCTGAGGTCGCGGCACGCAACCGGGCCCGAGCAGGCCGGCCGGCGCAAGCTGGCCAAAGGACGAGTGCCCATGTAACGGCGGGCGAAGTCGGGGAAGTCCGCCACGTCGGCAAGTTGGGTGGGGCCGTCGTGCGCCTCGCCCTCGAAGCCGGTCAGCCGATCGGTGATATAGGTGGAGTATCCCACCTTGCTCATCTCGCCGTCGTTCACCAGATCCACTCCGGCCTGTTGTTGGCGGCTTACAACCTCGCGCACGGCGCGCTGGATTTCGGCTTCGAGCCGATCCCGGTCGTAGGGTTGGCGGCCTTCTTTGGCCTTGAGCAACTCCACCAGCGGCTCGGGTCGCGGCAGACTGCCGGTGTGGGTGGTCAGGATTCGTCCGCTTGGCATCGGATTCTCTCCTGCGCTCAGCCGGCCAGGCCGGGGTTGAGCGCGCCGTCGATCGCCAGGTTGGTGCCGCTGACAAACGAGGCCCGCGGCGAGGCCAGAAAAGCTACCACGTCGGCGACCTCTTCGGGTCGTCCTACCCGCCCCATCGGCGTTGCGGCGCGGGCCTTGGGGCCGTCGGGGTCGCCCAGATCGGGCGACAACCAACGCAAGCGGTCGGTCAGGATCGGGCCCGGATGAACCCCGACCACGCGCACCTGCGGCGCGCCCAGACGAGCCAATGCCTTGGTGAGATTGGCCAACCCGGCATTGATCATGCCGCCGATCGTATAATTGGAATCGAAGCGAAACGCGGCCAGTCCGATGATGTTGACGATTACGCCCCGGCCACGTTGTTTGAGCAGCGGCATCGTCGCCCGCGCCATCCGGACATAGCCCAAGGCCTTGAGATTCCAGTCCTCCAGCCAAGCCTGATCGTCAAGCTTGAAGAAATCGCCGTTGCGCGCGCTGCCGGCGTTGTTGACGAGAATGTCCAGGCCGCCGAAGCGCTGCACGCAGGCGGCCACCACCTGCGCTGCCGCTTGCGGCTGCCCCAGATCGACCGCCAGCGCAGCCGCCTGTCCCTTGCCGAGCGCCTTGGCCGCGCCCAAAAAGTCGTCCAGCGTGCGCTGGTCGCGACCGCATACCAGCACCTTGGCGCCTTCCGCCAGCAAGGCCAGAGCGGTGGCCCGCCCGATTCCCTTGCTGCCGCCGGTGACGATCGCGACCTTGTCTGCCAACCCCAGGTCCATTTCGTGCTCTCCTTCAAGCGCCCGTTGCGCGTCGCGCCGCCAGCATAGCGCGCCGCGCGTCGGACACCCAACCCAGCACCCGGTTTCGTAGACACTCGGCCCCCCGGCGTACTAGCATCGACTAGCATATCGCGTGGGCTGCTGAACCCACGCCGCGCGAGAACCGAGCGCGAAAGGAGAGGCGCGGCGATGTTGACCCGGGAAGAAAATGAGTTGTTGGTGCGCGTGGGGCAGGCCACGCCGATGGGCGCGCTGCTGCGGGAGTATTGGATGCCGGCGGCGCGGTCGGAAAGTCTGCTCGCCGACGGCGCGCCCCTGCGGGTTAGGATTTTAGGCGAGAACTTAGTGGCCTTTCGCGCCACCGACGGCCGGGTTGGCTTGTTCGACGAGGGTTGTCCCCATCGATGCACCTCGCTGGCGCTGGCCCGCAACGAAGACAACGCCCTGACCTGCATCTTTCACGGCTGGAAGATCGACGTCTCGGGCAAGGTCGTCGAAGTCCCCTCCGAGCCGCCCGAGCGGCGGGCCGAATTCGCGGCCAAGGTACGGGTACGCCATTATCCGGTGCGCGAAGCGGGCGGCGCGGTCTGGGTCTACCTTGGGCGAAACCAACAGCCGCCGCGCTTTTTCGATTTCGAATTTACCGCGCTCCCCGCTAGCCAGGTGGCTTGCTCCAAGGCGATTTTGCACTGCAACTGGCTGCAGGCGATCGAGACCACGATCGATTCCTCTCACCTGGGCGTGCTGCATGCCTCGTGGCTCAATCTGGGCAACAACGGCAACGCCATCGCCAGCGCCAACAACGGTCCCCATTACGATTACCTGATGGCGCCCTACGGCTTTCGGGAAGCGGCGCTGCGCGAGCTACCCGATGGCAGCGTCTATCAGCGCATCCGCGAGGTGGTCGCGCCGTTCTATTCCTTCGTCCCCGCCCATTCCGAGCGCCCTCAGTTGATGATCTGCGCGGTGCCTATCGACGATCAATGGACCAGCCTGTGGTACTGGGAATACGATCGCACTCGGCCGCTGGCGGGGCAGTTCCTGTTCTCGCGCGCCAATGCCGACAACTGGGATAACACCGCGGCCCGCTTGGGCGCTCCCGAACAGGTTTGGAATCAGGATCGCAAAGCACTCAAGGAAGGGCATTGGACCGGCATGCCCTCGCTTACCTTCGAAGATTTCGTGGTTGCCGAGGCTCCCGGTCCGATCGCCGATCGCACGCGCGAATATCTGGGCTCCAGCGACAGCACGCCGATTCGCTTTCGCCGCATGATGCTCAACGCGGCCCGCGCTTTTGCCCGCGGCGAGCCGCCGCTCGGCCAGAGTGAGCCGGTTGACTACCGCAAAATCCGTGCGGTGGCGCTGCGTGCGCCGCGCGAGTTGGATTGGCGCGCGGTCGATCCGATGCAGCCGCCGCAGTCGCTGCCGATGGGGCCGGGCTGACAACTGCTCCGCTGTCATCCCTGGCCCGGTGAGCCAGCGGCGCACCGGGTTGGCGCAGCCTAGGCAACCCCGGTTGACGCCGCTTGCTCACTGCGCGAGCGTACCCGGTGCAATCCCAGGACCGCTTGGTTTGCGGCTGGTCGCAAAAAGGCGCCGGCTTCGATCGTCCAAGACTGACGCCGGTGTGGCGTGGAGTCACCCAAATGACCTAACGGCGAGTCGCGCCGCGTCGAAACATCTCGCGCGATCCTCCGCGTGATTACTCACAGCAGCCGCGATTTGATCTGAGCGAAGCGAGCGCGGTTGACGGTGGTTTGTGCGCCCGTCGGGGCGGCTCGCGAACCGCCCGTTTCCCTGTCGAGGGCCGTCCGCGAATGGCCGCTTCATGACGATTATGGCCTGCACCTGGTTGAAGGTGACCATCCAGGGTGGGTCAAGCCGCTATCAGTTGCTGGCTCCGGCGAAGCGCTCCCCTTTGATAACACTAGCGGGGCGCACTGGCAGCGGTCGTGGCCGCGGGCTGCTCGGCGGGCGGGGCCAGTACCACGATCTGACCGCTCATGTACGGTTGATGCATGGTGCAGTAGAAGGTGAACAGTCCCTGCTTGTGAAAAGTCAGAGTCAGCAAGGTCTTCTTTAGCTGGGGCAACTCCTGATGCAGCAGCACTTGGCCGCTGCCGTCGGTGATCATGACGTCGTGCTGTTCGTTGGATTGCAAATTCCAGAAATTGAAGGTGGTCGGCTCGTCCCGATAAACAAAGATGGTGCGCGGCGAAAAGCCATAAAGCAGACCGAATTTTGCCATCTCGCCGGCGTCGCTCTGGTTGCCCGGTAGCGGCAGGGTCAGGATCACGATTTGGTTGCGGGCCCGGGCGGCCGGAGTGGCGCTGAGGATGCCGGCGAGGGCGGCGCCGGGCATATAGTCCTCGGCGCGGGCTCGCGCCGCCGGCAGCGCCATCAACAACAGAGCAATTACGATCGGCACCCTCGCCGCCGACGCACAGCGGCGCTGGCGCTCCCCATAGCTTCGCATCATGATGCATCCTTTGGGCTCTTGCCGCGGCTTGAACGCTGACACCCGAGCGGTGCTCCGATGTCGCGGCTCTTGGGAGTTATCGCAAATCCAGGTCCGGGACGTAAAGCCCTCTTTCTGCCTAACTTTGCGCCCGCCGCGCATCACCATATGATGGTGTCTGGCTGGTGACCCAGGCGTGAGAGCGTTGCGCCGCGCCGGTTGCTCCGCCGCGGGCCGTTTGTTAACCCGGTAATACCTTGGAACTGACCAGGCTTAGAGGCTTTCAGGATCTCGTCGGGCAGCCCGCTGCCGCCGTTTCGACGATCGAGCAGCATGCGCGCCGTTTGATGGAGCGCTACGCGGTGCGCGAAATCCGCATCCCGTTGTTGGAACGAGTAGAGCTCTACCAGCGTTCCAGCGGCGAGACCTCCGACGTGGTAACCAAACAGATGTACGCCTTCACCGATCGCGACGAGGGACAAACCATGCTGGCCCTGCGGCCGGAGGGGACGCCCGGGGTAGTGCGGGCTTATATCGAGGCAGGACTTGACCGGCGTGATCCGGAACAGCGTTTCTTTTACAGCGGCCCGATGTTTCGGCGCGAACGACCGCAAAAAGGACGCTACCGCCAATTCTACCAATTCGGCGTCGAGATTTTCGCTCGCCCGGACCCGGCTTGCGACGCCGAGTTGATCACGATGGTCGATGACTTGTGCCATCAACTCAAACTGGCGGCCGACTTCGAGATCAACTCCCTGGGTTGCCAGGAATGCCGGCCCGCCTTCCGCGCCGCGTTGCTGGCATACGGCCGCGAGCATTGGGCGCAGTTATGCGGCGATTGCCACGAGCGGCTGGAACGCAATCCGCTGCGCCTGCTCGATTGCAAGGTAGACGTCGAGTTGGCCGCCGCTGCTCCCAAGAGCCTGGACTTTCTCTGCCCTCAATGCCGCCATCATTTCGCCCTCGTCCAGCAACTGCTGGCCGCCGCCGGCGTGGCCTACCGGGTCAATCCGCGCATCGTGCGCGGCTTGGATTATTACGTCCGCACCACCTTTGAGGTTTATGGCCAGGCGCTGGGCGCGCAAAACGCGATCGCCGCCGGCGGACGCTACGACGGCTTGGTGGCCGCGCTCGGCGGAGCCCCGGTGGCGGCCAGTGGTTTTGCGATTGGGGTCGATCGCCTGGCTCTGGCGCTGGATAGCACTACGGCGAGCTCGCCGCCGCGGGTGGCGCTGATCGCGCTGGGCGAGGCGGCCTTGCTGCGCGCCGCTGCGCTGGCCCGCCAACTGCGCCAATGCCCGCTGGAGGTGGAGCTGCTTTCGCCCGAACGCAGCCTTAAAGCCCAGCTCAAGCGCGCCAATCACCTGGGCAGCCGCTACGCGATTATCCTGGGCGATGAAGAATTGGCGCGGGGGTTGGCCCAGCTCCGCGATCTGGAGCACAGCCTGCAGCGCGAAGTGGCCTTGGAGGATTTGGCTCAAACGCTGTGCGCGCCGCCCGCCACCGATGGTATTTAGTCCGCGCCGCACCCCAGCTATTGTCAACTGCACCTGTTATGAATGAACAACCAGCCTTCTCGCCGCTGCCGCCGTGGCCGCGGACCGATTATTGTGGTGCACTGCGCGCGGCCGATAGCGGTCGCGACGTCGCCCTGTGGGGCTGGGTTGCCACCCGGCGCGATCATGGCGGTCTGATTTTCATCGATCTGCGCGATCGCGAGGGCGTCGTCCAACTGGTCTTCAATCCCGAGCAGGCACCCCAAGCCCATGAAATCGCGCGCGCGGCACGGGCCGAGTTCTACCTGGCGATCAAGGGCGTGGTCGTGGCGCGCTCGGCGGCCACGGTCAACGCCCAACTGGCGACCGGCGCGATCGAGGTGGCGATCAGCGAGGCCCAGATCCTCAATCCTTCCCTGGCCCCGCCTTTCCCCCTGGCCGAAGGCGAGGTGGGCAACGAGGAGGTGCGACTGCGCTACCGTTACCTGGATCTGCGCCGGCCCGAGATGCAGCGCAACCTGCGCCGCCGCCATCAGGCGGTGCGGGCGGTGCGCGATCATCTGGACGAGCATGGCTTTGTCGAGGTTGAGACGCCCATCCTGTGGCGAGCCACTCCCGAAGGGGCGCGCGATTATCTGGTTCCTAGCCGGGTCAATCCGGGCAAGTTCTACGCCCTGCCGCAGTCGCCCCAGTTGCTCAAGCAATTGCTGATGGTGGCCGGCTTCGACCGCTACTACCAGATAGCGCGCTGCTTTCGCGACGAGGATTTGCGCGCCAACCGTCAACCCGAGTTCACTCAGATCGATATCGAGATGACCGGCCCGCGTCCCGACGATATCGCCAACCTGATCGAGGGGATGCTGGCCGCGGTCTGGCGCCGCGTGCTCGGAGTCGAGGTGCCCACTCCCTTCCCCCGGCTCGGCTATGCCGACGCCATGGAGCGCTTCGGCAGTGACAAACCCGACTTGCGCTTCGGGCTGGAGCTCAAGCGGCTGGACCAGCCGCTGGCCGGCACCAGCTTCAAGGTTTTCGCCGAGGCCCTGGCCCGGGGCGAGAATATCTACGGTTTGCGCTTGCCCGGCGCGATGGCGCTCAGCCGGCGCGAGCTGGATGAGATGGTCGAATCGATGCGCCAGCGGCAGAACCTTGGGTTGGCGTGGACGCGCTTTCAGGACCACGGCTGGCAAGGGCCCGTGGCGCGCCATCTGGGCGAGCCGCAATTGGAACGGATGGGCCAGGCGCTGGCCGCGGAAAGCGGCGACCTGATTCTGCTGATGGCGGGGAGGGCGGCCAAGGTACGTCCGGCGCTGGGCGATTTGCGCCTGCAACTGGGTGATAAATTCGGCTTGCGCGCGCCCCAGCAGCGCGCCTTTCTGTGGGTGGTGGATTTTCCACTCTTCGAGTACAGCGAGCAGGAGGCGCGCCTGGTTTCGGTCAACCATCCCTTTACCGCGCCTCAGCCCGCCGACTTGCCGCTCCTCGACAGCCGGCCGCTGGAGGCCCGCGCCCTGGCTTATGATGTGGTGCTCAACGGCGAGGAACTGGGCGGCGGATCCATCCGTATTCACAACCCCGACCTGCAGATGAAGGTCTTCGAGTTGCTGGGCTTCTCACGCGAGGAAGCGCGTGGCAAATTTGGTTTTCTGCTCGAAGCGCTGAACTACGGCGCACCCCCTCACGGTGGTATCGCGCTGGGGGTGGACCGGATCGCGATGATCCTGTGCGGCACCGATTCGCTGCGCGACGTGATGGCGTTTCCCAAGACTCAGCGCGCCACCGATTTGATGACGGGGGCGCCCTCGGAAGTGGATAATCGCCAGTTGCAGGAATTATCGATAAGGGTGACTAGGTGATCAAATGAACACAGCCTTTCGCCGCTGGCCAATGTGGGGGTTGCTCGCGCTGCTCACGGCCGCCTGCGCGCCGGCCTGGGTTCCTGTGATCGGCAAAAATCCCGCGGTTCAGACCCACGCCGTGCTTGGGATAAAAACCGTACGCATCCATCGGATCGCCGTGCTCCCCCTGATCAACGGTCCCGGCGTCCCCGACGACGCCGGCGACACGGTCAGCGCCGAGTTGCAGGCGCGAATGGCGCTGGAGGCGGGTTGGGATCTGGTGCCGGCCTCCGACGTGGAGGAGGCGCTAGCGAAGTTGCCGCCCACCACCGCCAACAATCTGAAAAGCAATGCGCTGGCGCTGGGCAAGGCGGTGCAGGCCGACGGCATTATCTATGGCAAGGTCATTACCTATCGCGAGCGAGTGGGCGCCGATTACGCCGCCGCCAGTCCGGCCGAAGTGGCCTTTTCCCTCGACCTGGTAGCGCTGAGCAACGGCCAGGTGATCTGGTCGGCGCGCTTTGAGCGCGAGCAGCAGTCGCTCACGGAAAACGTGTTCGAGGTGTACGACTTCATCAAGCATCAGGGGCGCTGGCTGCTGGCTCATGAAATTGCCCAGCAGGGCGTCGATCAGGCGGTCAAGAACCTGCACAGCAAGCTCAACTTGGAGGAACAGGTCGAGCACTTCAAAGTGCCTCAATACGAAGGCCCCTTCGACGACAACAGCACGATGAATTAACCGCGGTGGCAGGCTCTCAGGGCGTCTCCAGCGCGCGGGCGTGCCTGCCGCCCGCGGCCCAGGCGCCATAGCGCGCCAGTCCCAGGCGCAGGGGGCGGGGCGTGGTCCGGCGCAACAGGTGAGTGGCGGGCAGGGAGAGCCGAATCAGAAAGGGGGTTAGGAAGGCGCTGATGGTGGAGACCGCTACCGCCACCGAATAGAGAAATTCCCTGGTCGCGCCGGCCTTGTGGCCGACTTCCGCCATGATGAAGGCGAACTCGCCGATTTGGGCCAGTGCAAAGCCGGCCTGCAGCGAGGTCGTGGGGCGTTCTCCAATGAGCAACCCACCCAAGGTCACACCGCAGATTTTGCCGCCCACCACCACCCCGAGCAGGAGCAGCAGGGCGGGCCAGAACTTGAGCAGCAAGGGTGGCTCGATGAGCATCCCTACCGAGACAAAAAACAGGGCGCCGAACATGTCACGCACGGGCGCGATCACATGCTCCACCTGTTTGGCTTCGCCCGAACCCGCCACCAGCGAGCCAGCCAGAAAAGCGCCCAACGCCACCGAATAGCCGGCGCGCTCGGCCAGCAGAGCGCACAGGAAGCAGATGCCCAGGGCGCTGACCAGGAGGGTTTCCTGATGATGCATGCGGGCGACGGCACGAATGAGGTGAGGCACGGTCAAGCTGCCCACTAGCAGCAGCACGGCCAGAAAGAGCAGCAGTCGCCCGCCCACCGAAAGCAGAACCGCTGGCACGAAGGTGCGATCGCGCGCCACCACGGTAAGCAAACCCAACAGCAGGATAGCCATCACGTCCTCGGCCAGCAGGATGCCGAAGCACAATTCGCGCAGGCGCGACTCGACATGCTTTTCGGCAAACACCTTGGCCACGATGGTGGTGCTGGAGATGGAGACGATCGCGCCCGTGAAAATCGACTCGATTTGCGACCAGCCCAGGCTATGAGCCGCCAGGTAGCCCAGAACAAACAGCAATCCAACCTGAATCAGCGTGATCGCGCCGCAGGTGGGCGCCAGGCGCAGCAGGCGGCGCAGGTCGAACTCCAGTCCGATCGAGAACAGGAGCAGGACCACGCCCAGATCGGCGACCGCCTGAATGCGCTGCACGTTGGCAAAAATCGGGAGGGCGACGTGTGGTCCGACGATCATCCCTGCAACCAGGTAGCCGACCACCAGCGGCTGGCGCAAAATTTGGAAGACCACGGTGGCAATTGCGGCCACGCACATCACCAGCGCCAAATCTTCCAAAAAGTTATGGCCCACCAGCGCCATCGCAATAACCTCGCTAACCCAGCGCTATCGGGAGTCTCGACCTGCGCCTGATGGGTGTTCTTGCCCCCTCTCGCCCGGGCCGCGCGGGCGCTAGGCCCAACTCTACGCGCAGGAACCCGCGGTGCAACCCGTATGGCGCTATTGGTCCAGGAATTCCTCAATCAGGGCGTTGACCCGCCGGGGACGTTCCTGCTGAACCCAGTGACCCGAATCCGGGACGTACTTCAGCTCGAAACGGCCGGTAAAGAACTGCTCCATCTCGTAGGTCAACTCCTTGCCTAGCGCCACATCCTGCTCGCCCCAGATCAGCAGGGTCGGCAGCGCGATCTTGTTCGCCAGCCAGCGGATAGAACCGCCTCCGGCCAGATCCCGCCGGCGCAGGGCGCGATAGTAGTTAAGCGCCGCGGTAAGGGAATAGGGGTTGGCAAAGGCCTGGCGGAAGTATTCCAGATCGGCGTCGCTGAAGGCGGCGCGGTTGACCGCGCTGCGCCGCATCAGGGCAAGCAGCGGCGCGCATCCGCGTCGGCCCAGCACACGCTCGGGCAACCAGGGAAGCTGGAAAAACAGGATGTACCAGCTTTTGCGCCACTGGCGCGGATTGGACCGGAGATGGCGACGAAAAGCCAGAGGATGGGGACAATTGAGCACGATCAGCTTTTCCAGCCGCTCGGGATGCATCAGGGCGGTGGCCCAAGCGATCGCTCCGCCCCAGTCGTGTCCCATCAGGATGGCGCGCCCGTGGTCCAGGCGCTCGATCAGTCCGACCACGTCGCCGACCAACTCCTCCAGCCGATAGTTGGCCACCCCGCGCGGGGCGTCGCTGCCGCCGTAGCCGCGCAAGTCCGGGGCTACGCAGTGAAAGCGCGGCGCCAGAGCGGCAAGCTGATGGCGCCACGAGTACCAGCACTCGGGAAAGCCGTGCAACATCAGCAGCAACGGCCCTTGGCCGGCGCGGGCGACGCGCAGGTTCAAGCCCGAGGGCAAGCTGATTCGCTCCAGCCGCCAGGGTTGATTCAAAGCCTCGGGATGGTGTGCGGATAACTCCATCAATCTGCTTCTCGACAAGCCCCGCCGGCGCTGCTCATCCCGCCAAATTGGTAAGCGAAAACCCTGACGGACGATCCGGGGCAATACGACAAACGTCCTGCTTTTATTTTTCTGGCACCCCGAACGGTAGCGATTAATCTCTTTATACAGACGGACTGGTTACAACCATACCCGGCTGCTGCTCGATCCGTTACCCCGCGTCTTCAGGTTTGAACGCCAATACTCTGCGCGCGCCACTTAAGCCTTGGGCTTGGGCAAGCGTCACAAAGGAAGTGCGAGATGGTTGACATGCATGATCACGAGATTTCTTCCAACGAGCGGAAATCCGGCAAAAGCTCGCGCGGCTTCGCCTCGATGAGCGCGGAGAAGCAGCGCGAAATCGCCAGCAAGGGCGGCCGAGCGGCCCATGCCAAGGGGACCGCGCACGAGTTCAACGCCGACCAGGCTCGCGAAGCCGGCCGCAAAGGCGGCGAGACGGTCAGCCATGACCGCGACCACATGTCTGTCATTGGTCGCAAAGGCGGCGAGGCGGTCAGTTCCAACCGCGACCACATGGCCGCAATCGGGCGCAAGGGTGGCGAGACGGTCAGCTTCGATCGCAGTCACATGGCCAATATCGGGCGCAAAGGGGGCGAGGCGGTCAGCTCCAATCGCCAGCACATGTCGCAGATCGGGCGTGAAGGCGGCGCCCATTCCCAGGGCGGCCATCCGGGTCACGCCGAGCGGCGGCCTTGACTTTTCAGAGCTGCTCGGCGGTCGCGTAACCTGTGTGCTCGCTGTTCTCTGGACCCATTGGCGGGTTGCGTACGGATCCGTGCTGACGAAGGTTCGCTTCTTTCTGAGCCAGGGGCAAGCTTGTCGCTTAAGGGCGGGTGCGGGTGTCAGTCCGCCCGCATTCACCCGGTATGTGAGCGGCGGCCTGCTCGATTGCGGGTAAGGACCAGGACGGGATCGATAAACGCCTTGCCGATGGCTGCCGCAAGTAGCAAGATTGATAGTGAGGTAGTGCCTGTGGACGGCAGCAGGGGTGGCACAAAGCGGGCGGCGTGGGCCATCGCGGTGGCCGTGATGGCGTTGTCTGCCGCTGGGCTGGCGCGAGCCCAAAATGCCAGCCCGATGCTCATCCCAAACCAGCGCGGGAATCAGAGCGGCGAGGTGCTGGAGATCCCGCGCAGCAACAACCAGACCAAGATCCTGCCCCCTGGCGTCCCGCCTGAGCTGGCGCCGCAGCCGGGCGCCGAGGTGGAAATTCCCAGCCGCCAGCTACGCACCCAACCCGGCTATGCCCAAGTCACGGTGACGGTAACCAACAGTTCGGGAGTACACATCACCGATCTGACGCAAAAAGACTTCGAGGTTTACGAGGACAACCAGCGCCGGCCCACCGCTTTCTTCCGCCGGGACACCAATACCCCGGTTTCGGTCGGGATATTGGTGGATACCTCGGGCAGCATGGATACCAAGATCCCCCAGGCACGTCTGGCAATTAGCAATTTCGTGCGCGATCTGAACCCTCAGGATGACGTCTTTTTGTTCGCGTTTTCCGACCGTCCCTTCCTGCTCCAGCCTTTCACCACCAATCACGACGCGGTGTTAAGCCGCTTGGCATTGCTGCATGCCTTCGGCCGCACCGCGCTCTATGACGTCATTCTCGACGGTCTGATCATGGTCTCGCGCGGGCGCTATGATAAAAAAGCGCTGCTGGTGGTGACCGACGGGATGGATACCGCCAGCGCCTCCGAGTTGCAGCAGGTAGTGCTCCAGGCGCGCCGGCAAGGGGTGCTAATCTACTCCATCGGCATCGGCAATCCCAACACGCCGGGCACCTCTATCAGTATCGGCGCATTCATCTTCGGCGGCAGCGATCTCGACCGGGTTGACGCCCAGGTTCTGCAGACCTTGTCGGCGGAGACCGGGGCCAAGACCTTTATCGTGAGCCAGGTCGGTGACGGCGATCTGCTCAATGCCGCCTGCGAGGCGATCAGCAATGAGCTGCGCGAGCAATATACCCTGGGCTTCGTTTCCGCCGATCCCTCGGCGGGTGGCTATCGCGGGGTCAAGGTCGAAATTCCCTCGCGCCCGGATCTGAGGGTCCGGGTGCGCAAGGGGGTTACGGTGGGGCATAACCCCACCTACGCCGCAGGTTCCGGTTCCGGCTCATCCGATCCGCCTTGAGCGCTATTTGCGATAAGCGAAGGACAAGCTCCATAGCGCGGCGCCGTTATAGCCCAGGCCGGTGGCGGCCAGGAGCAGCGCGCCGGCTTCCGCGAGCCATCCCAACTGGACCAAAAGCCCCAGCACGATGGCGCCCAAAGCCAGGTTGAAGCCGCAAAACACCGCCATCCGAAACCGGGAGCCTTGGCCAAATCCGCGAGGCCAACGATGAAGCCCGCGGGCGCGCGCCACCGCGGCGGGCAATAGATGGTAGAAGACGGCGATGATGAGATTGCCGATCCAACCCAGCAGGGCCAGGATTCCGTAGGCGCCTGCGAGCCGGTTGCCAAGCTCGTTCTGTGCCCCGGTCACGCTCAGCATCAATCCGAGGATTAGAGCCAATGCCAGGCTGACCAGGCTTGCGGCCAGATGGCATAGCGGCCAAGTCATTGGTAAGCCTGGGGAACGCACCAGCCTGACCATCGCGACGAGATAGACCGCTAACGCCAGCGCGGCGGCCAGCGCCCATAGCGGCAGGTCGGGGAGTGGGCCCGCCAGCGCCAGGACCAACCCGACCACGGCTGCACTCAGGGCGGCAATCTCGACGCTCGTACCGGTCAAGGGCTTGCGCGAGAGATCGAGCAAAGCCGGCGCCAAGCGATAAGACATCGCGCAAACCGCCAGGCCGATCCAGCCGAGCGCGGCCAGATGGGCGTGCGCCGACAGATTGCGCAGCACGTCACCGCCCAAGAAGTTGAGGCTCTTGTCCAAGGCCAGCATGACGCCCACGATGGCGGCAAGTGCCAAAAAGCCCAGCGCCACAACCAGCCCCCATTCACTTGGACTCGGCTTCGCGCGCGAAGCCAGGGCTGGTATCAAGTTAGGCGCGAACAGCAATATGCTGACGATGACCACCACGCCCGCCATCCAAACTCCGTCCCAGCTCCCCAAGAAAAAATGCGAGATCACGCCGGAGGCGCCAATCAGGTAGAGGACGAACTGGAGTTCCGGCAGACGAGGGAAGCGCACCGGGCGGCGGCCGAAGGCCGGAAGGTAAACCAGGATAGCGCCGATTAACGCCGAGCTGATCCAGCCTAGGGTGAAAGTGTGGACCCAGGCCAGTACCGGCATTTGGTAGAAAAAGTCGCGCACCGCGGGAATTGCCCAAGGCGTCGCCAGCGAGCCGGCGGCAAAAGACAAGCTGGCCAGGAGCAGAAAATCAACCGCCGCGCGCGCTACTGCAAGTCGCGGCTTACGGCCAAAGCCAAACTTCATCCGGGCGATTTAATCCCGCCGCGGCCGATGAGGCCAGGCGAGCTAGGGTTGCCCTCCGGGCCGCGATTGCCCCAGACTACAGACCAGCGGTGCCCGTTATGGCAATCGAACTGAGCCAACAAGCCTTCGAGCGGCTGGATGAGCAAAACGATCGGCTCTTCTATGGCTTTCCCCGCTTTACCGTACATATCGACTCGCGTGCGATTCGACTCGCAGGCGAGATTTTCGCCCGCTACCTGCCGCTAGGAGGCAGGTTGTTGGATCTCCTGAGCAGTTGGCGCTCGCATCTGCCCGAGACCCTGGCCCCGGCCTCGGTCACCGGAGTGGGGCTCAACCGGTTAGAGATGGAGGACAATCCGGCCCTGACACGAATCGTGGTCCAGGATCTCAATCGGACGCCCCGGCTGGAATTGGAGGATCGCAGCTTCGACGGTGCGATCCTGACGGTATCGGTGCAGTACTTGACCCAACCCGTGGCCCTGTTCGCTGACACTGCTCGCGTCTTGTGTGCGGGAGCGCCTTTCGTGGTGCTCTTCTCCAATCGCATGTTTTGGGACAAGGCGGTACGCATTTGGCGGGAAAGTAGCGAGGCTCGCCGAATAGAAGTGGTGAAGAGCTATTTTCAGCACAGCGAGCGTTTTGAGCGGCTTGAGGTCGTCGATCGCAGCGAGGCCGCCGGCTTCGATCCGGTCTACGCGGTGATCGGCTGGCGGCGGGACGATTGAGTTTGGCGCAGGACCGCGGCGCGTGGAGACCTGCGTCCCTTCCAAACAATAGGCGTCGTCCAAGATTAAATTTCTTTTGGTGGGTTCTTCCAGCGGTTGAGGCCAGCTAAAGTCTGATCCTGTAAAGAGTTGGGGATGCGGCCCCGTTGCCTTGGGCCGCGCGGACCGGCTCATGGCAACGGTCGTAACTCCAATGGATAGTCGCCTGCGCTCGCTGGCAGCGCGGCTCGGTCAGCAGGTGGTCGATCCCAAGCTGGCGGGACGGCTGCTTGAGCTGGTCAAACAGCGCGCTCCCGATGAAGGGTTGGCGTTGGCCGGGCTGATCAAATTGGCCGAGTGCTCAGCCTCTGCCATCGCCCGGCTGGAGGCCGATCCCGCCTTCGCCTCCGATCTGATCTTCTGTCTGGGTAGTTCTGAAAACGTCGGTAATTACCTGGCTCGATGCCAGGACTGGTGGGCGACGGCCGCGGCGGTGCGAAACGCCGATGCCGTGTCGCTGGCCCAAACCATCCGCTTTGTACCGTCCGCGACGGTGGCGCGTGAGGCCGCCGGCATGCTCCTGACCCAGTTCAAGGAGCATCATTTTGTCCGGCTGGCGATGGCCGACCTGCTAGGGCGCATCAGCGTGGTCGAAACCATGGAGCTGATGTCGCAACTGGCCGAACAATGCATCGCCGGCGCCCTGGCGATGGCGCGCGCGCTGCTGGCCGAACGGCTGAGTCCCGAGCTTCAACTTTGCGTCATCGCGCTGGGCAAGTTAGGCGTGTCGGAACTGAACCTCAGCTCCGACGTCGACCTGAGCTACCTGTTCGACGCGCCCCAGCCGCCAAGCCTTGAGGATAGCGCCTATCGCCTGGCCAATCTGCTCAGCGAATTGCTGGCCGGTGCCTTCAGAGTCGATCTCCGCTTGCGCCCGGGCGGATCGCACGCGCCGCTGGTCAGCTCGCTTGAAAGCGCGGTCAACTTCTACCAGAGCTTCGGCCAGACCTGGGAGCGCGCGGCGTTGCTGCGGGCGCGACCGGTGGCGGGCGAGCTGGCCTTGGGACAGCGCTTGATAAGCGAGCTCAGCCCGTTTATTTATCGCCGTTATCTGGATTTCGATACTCTCCATCAACTGCGCACGATGAAGCAGATGATCGAGCAGGAACTGCGCTCTCCGGCGGCGGTGGAAAGCAACATCAAGCTGGGGCGGGGCGGAATCCGCGAGCTGGAATTCATCGTGCAAGCGCTGACCCTGGTCTATGGCGGGCGGGATCCGCGGCTGCGCTATCCGCGCACCCTCGATGCGCTGGCGCGGCTGCAGGAGGGCGGGTATTTGAGCGCGGCGCGCAGTCGCCAACTGAGCGCGGCCTACCTGTTCCTGCGCGATGTGGAGCACAAGCTGCAGGTGGTCGCCAACCTGCAAACCCACACCCTGCCCGCCGATCCCGGCGCGCGCCGCCAACTGGCCGCACGCATGGGCTTTGGCAAGGATGCGCGGGGGCTGGCCCGCTTCGAGGCGGTCCTGACCCAACATCGCGGCCTGATCGCGGAGCTGTTTCGCGAGATGTTACCGGGAGGGGAAGGCAGCGGCGCGGTAGCCGCCTCCGACCTGGCCCGCCAGACCTTCGCCGCCGCGCTGGAGCCCGAGGCCGCCGCCGCTGGGCTGCAGGCGCTGGGCTTCGCCGAGTCCAGTGAGAGCGCCAACCATCTACTGTTGCTCGTGCGCGGTCCCGCCGGTGCGCTGGCCAGCCCGCGCCGGCGAGAGCTGCTGCAGGCGCTAGGCCCGTTGCTGCTGGATGAAATCAGCACGCTGCCCAATCCGGATCATGCGCTGGCCAACTTGGCCGCTTGCATCGCGGCGATCGGTGCTCGCACCTCTTTTTTGACCTTGTTGCAACAGCATCCGGCCACCCGGCGGATGCTGCTGGGACTGTTTTCCTCCAGCCAATACCTGTCGGGGCTGTTCATTCGCCATCCCGACATGCTCGATGTGCTGGTACGCTCCGATCTGGCCCGCTTGCGCCGCTCGGCGCTGGAGATTCGGGCCGAGCTGAACGGCCTGCTGGCCCATTGCGAGGATTTCGAAAGCAAGCTGGATGCGATGCGCAGCTTTCGCCATCAGGAATTCTTGCGGGTGGCGATCGCCGACGTCGCCGGCCAACTCGAACTGCCGGCGGTGGCCGCGGAGCTGACCAGCGTGGCTGAAGCGGTGTTGGTGGCGGCGTTGGAATTGGCACGTCAGCAAGTGGCGCCGGCCTATCCCACCGCGCATCAGCTCCAACTGTGCGTGCTGGCGATGGGGCGGCTGGGAGCCGCGGAAATGGCCTACAACTCCGACCTCGATCTCATCTTCGTCTATGCCGGACAGGATGACCGGGACCTGGAAGTGGCTGCCCGCCTCGCCCAGAAACTCATCGCCATCCTGGAAGCGCGCACCCGCGAAGGCTACCTGTACAAATGCGATCTGCGCCTGCGCCCTTCGGGCAACGCCGGGCCGCTGGTCACTTCGCTGGCCGGCTTTATCGATTACCATCGCAACAGCTCGGCGACCTGGGAGCGGTTGGCGTTGATTCGCGGCCGCGCCGTGGCGGGTGCCCCGGAGCTGGGCGCGGCGGTGGAGGACGCGCGGCGCGCTTTTGTCTTCGGCCGCGGTCTGAGCGCCGCCGAAGTGGCGGAAATCGCCGCCATGCGCGCCCGCATCGAACACGAACTGGGCGCTGAGAGCGCCGCCCAACTCAATCTCAAGCAGGGGCCGGGCGGCTTGATAGATGTGCAATTTCTGACCCAGATGATGGCGTTACGCTACGGCCATGCCTATCCGCAATTGCGCGAGCGAGGCGTACAGCAGCTCCTGGGCGGGTTGAAAGCCACCGGGCTGATGGATGGAGCCGAGGCCGACCTGCTGCGCCACAATTACGAATTTTTGGAACGGCTGGAAAGTTATCTGCGCATGGACACCGACCAGGCCGCATGGGCGGTTTCCACCCAGCGCGCCAAGTTAAGCCCACTGGCGCGGCGGATGGGTTTCGAGGGCGAGGATGGGACCGAGCGAATGCTGGCGGAATTGGGCACCCGCCGGGCTCAGGTTCGCGCCACCTTCGAGCGCTGTTTCCAAAGCGAAGCTGCCGCCGCGGCGCGGGAAGGCGATGGATCTGGCGCCTGAGCGGGCGGTGCGGGAGCAGTGTCACTCGCGCTTGTTCCTTGCCAGCTTGGCGGCCCGACCCCTTGATACAAGCTGCATTGCTTGCTGGAAATGCCCAAGATGGACTATCCGCATCTCGCTCTGATTACCGGGGGCAGCCGCAGCGGCAAAAGCGCGCACGCCCTGGAACTGGCCGAGCAAGCTGCCGACCGCCAGCGTGTGCCGGCAATCTTTATCGCCACCGCCCAGGCGCTCGACGACGAGATGGCGGCGCGCATCGCGCGCCATCGGGCCGCGCGACCGGCACGCTTTCGAACGATCGAGGAGCCGGTGGCGCTCATCGACGCGCTGGGCCGAGTCGAGCCCGGCGCGGTGGTGGTAATCGATTGCGTGACCCTGTGGTTGTCCAATCTGATCGCGCGGGAGCTGACTGACGAGGCGGTCTTGTCGCAAGCCCAACAGCTCGCCCGCGCCTTGAGCTTGGCGCGCTACTCAAGCTTGGTGGTAAGCGGCGAGGTCGGTTCGGGCCTGGTCCCGATGGAGCCGTTGGGACGGCGCTTTCGCGATCTTTTGGGCTTGACCAATCAGCTTTTGGCAAGTGCCGCCGACCAGGTCATCCTGATGGTCGCGGGCTGCCCGTTGCAGGTAAAGTAAATCCTGTTGCTGTTGGCCGATAGCCGCGGCAAATACTTGACATGGCCCACCCCTCGCTGGAGCGGGTCCCTTAAATAACGTCAGGGCGAGCAATTGAAGACTCCGGGTTGACATTAGCCGGCGGTGATTGCGAGGTATGGAAAAGTGATGCAGCATTGAGCCGCGAGTCTCCGCCGGATGGAGCGCATCAAGCGCTGACCCAAGAGGTTAAATATGCTGAGCCAGGAAGAAAATGAGCTGCTAACCAGAGTCGGGCCGGGGACCGCCATGGGCGAGCTGATGCGGGAGTACTGGATTCCGGCGCTTCGCGGTGAAGCGCTGGAGGCGGACGGTGCGCCGGTGCGGGTGCGGCTTTTGGGGGAGAATTTCGTGGCTTTCCGGTCCAGCGACGGACGCGTGGGATTTTTCGACGAGGGTTGCCCCCATCGTTGCACGTCGCTGGCATTGGCGCGCAACGAGGACAACGCGCTGACCTGCATTTTTCACGGCTGGAAGATCGACGTCTCCGGCAAGGTGGTCGAGGTGCCTTCGGAGCCGCCAGAGCGGCGCTCGGAATTCGCGGCCAAGGTCCGGGTGCGCCATTACCCGGTACGCGAAGCGGCAGGAATAGTGTGGGTTTACCTGGGGATCGCGCAGCCGGCGCCGGAGTTTTTCGACTTCGAGTTCAACTGTATCGAGAGCAGCCACTGCCGGTCCTATCGCGCGTTGCTCCATTGCTCGTGGCTGCAGCCGATGGAGGGGTTGCTCGATTCTTCCCATCTGGGGATCCTGCACAACTACTGGCTGCGCAATCCCAATTCCAACGGCGGCAACGGCAGTTCGATGCCGACGCTTAACACCGGACCACATTACGATCTCCTTCCCCGGCCATATGGATTTCGCGAGGCAGCTTTGCGCGATTTGCCGGATCAGACCTGTTACGTGCGGATCCGGGAGCTGATCGCGCCGTTTTTCTGTCTGGTACCGCAGGATGCCTTTCGACCTAACCTGATGCAGTGCGCGATTCCGGTGGACGACGAATGGAGTTTCCTTTGGTACGTCTGGTACGACCTGAACAAGCCGCTGGAGATGGAGCGGTTGAACTATCAATTGGGTAAAGATCCGGTGGATCTAAACAACATTTGGGCGGGGGCAGGGGACGCGGCCAACTGCTGGGGTCAGGACCGGGAGACGATGCGAGAGGGGCATTTCACGGGGCTTAAGACCCTCAACTACGAGGACTTCACGGTGGCCGAAGCCCAAGGGAAAATCGCGGACCGGACGCGGGAATACCTGGGCTACAGCGACAGCACGATTTCGTTTTTCCGACGGATGATGCTCGGCGCCATCCACGACCATCGCGCGGGCCGCCCCGTGATGGAGCAGCAGATCAGCTATCGCAGCCTGCGTGCGCTGACGCTGCGGGTGCCGGGCGCCCTGGATTGGCGCCAGATCGATCCCCTCAACCCGCCCCAGTCGCTGCCCTTGGTCCGGTAACTCGGACGTCGAGAAGCGAACGGCAGGATCAGGTGGGGGCTGGAGGTTGATTTCCAGCCGGTAATCCGCGGTTACCTCGGCTCTGCGCCTGAAGGCTTCGAAGTCGGTGCCTTTGTCAAGACGGGCCCCCTAAAGCCGCCGTTAGGCGCCTCGATCAGCTTGGCCTGATCGAGTACTTTCCGCTGGCCGCGATGTAAGCACTGGCGGCAATATGAAAGTCGGGCCGGCAACTACTCGCGCCATTGACGCCGGCCCGAAAAACCGGGCTGATGCTCATAAACTAAGCCGCATGCGGGTGTTTATATAGTTCTTGCGTTGCTTCGAGTTTTCCTGTGCGATCACCGTGCCTTGGCGAATGGCCGAGAGCCGCCCAAATACCTAACCGCGCTCAACCACCGCTAGCGCGGCCGCGGGGCTGCATCTATGCTTTGATCCCAGCCGCCAAGCGATAGATCATTCCGCTTAAATCCAGGCCCGAATTACATGCCTTCGCTCAAACATCCCGATATTGTCCGCGGCGCTCATAAGCCCCTGCGTTGGCTGGTGCGATCGCTATTGGTCCTGGCGATCGTTGCCAGCGCGGCGCTGCTGCTCGCCGATGCCGCCCCGGCGCTGACCTCGGCCTCTTTCCGGATAACCGTGCTTACCTCGCGCCATGGTTCGCTCTCGGCGCTGCCGCTGTTGGCTGCCGGTCTGTGCTATCTTGCTTCACAAGTCGTGCTGCGGCCTAGGCCGTGGCAATTGCTCAAACACGCGATGCTGGGCGCGGCCTTCGTCCTTTGGGGTATTGTACAGTTGATGCCTGCCGGCGTGCTGGCGACTAATCTGGGCGACATCGTGATCGCGCTTTACGTCTTCGACTTGAGTTTGATCGTTCATTCTGAGTTGACCAGTCCAAGCGCCTCACCGTGACTGGCGGCCAAGCGGATCGACGAGCGAAGCTGTCATGGACAGCGCCGATGTTCGTGCTGCCGCGATTTCTTAAGCAAAAGTAAAGCGAATCTTTTGGCCACCCGCTGGGCTCCGACGTGGCGATTGGCGCGATAGGGGCTGTTCGCCGTTCACACCATCCGTGCGCGCCCGGTTGCTCGACTGCCCGGGTGCTGTCGCTTTTCGGCCATCGAACAAATCACCACGCTCCAACGTATAGTTAATAGGGGATGTCGCCGCCGGATGGCGCGGCCCTGGGAAAGGAAGCAAAGGTGGACAGATTCGATCGTCTGTTCTGGCAACGCCTGTGGCTGCTGACCAAGCCCTATTGGGTCTCGCCACGGCGGCGGCGAGCGCTGTGGCTGCTGTTTGCGGTGACTGGCTTGAGTCTTGGAGCAATCACGATGAGCGCGGTGTTCAGCTACGTATCACGAGACGTAATGAACGCCTTGCAGGCGCGCAACGCATCGCAATTTTACCATCTGATGCTGCTTTATGTGGCGTGGATCGTCATATACGTTCCGATGGCCACCTATCAACCGTATCTGAGCGGGATTCTTGGAATAGAATGGCGGGATTGGATGACTACCGACTATGTGGCGCGCAGCCTGCGCAACCATGCGCTGTATCGCATCATGCGCGATCAGCGAGTCGATAATCCCGATCAACGTATCAGCGAGGATCTCAACAATTTCACCAGCGGGGCCTTGGGCTATTCCGATGCAATTCTCAGCGCGGTGGTCACCGCGGCCACCTTCTTCGGTATTCTGTGGTCGATTTCCCATTGGCTGGCCCTATGTTTAATTCTCTATGCGCTGTTTGGTACCTGGGGCGCGATCGCCATCGGCCGGCGTCTGGTGCATATCAATTTCGATCAGCAGCGCTATGAAGCCGACTACCGGTTCGGACTGGTACATGCTCGCAACAATGCCGAGGCAATCGCGCTCTACCAGGGCGAGCGGCAGGAAGCGAGACACCTCGACAGCCGCTTTGCACGGGTGGTGGGCAATTTCAAGTTGCTGCTACTATGGCAGCGACACCTGACTTTATTCACCCACACCTATAACAATGCCGCAGGGTTGGTACCTTACTTCGTTCTGGCCGGAGCGTACTTCTCGGGTCGCTTCAAGCTAGGTGAGTTCACTCAGGCGGCCTTCGCATTCGAGATGCTGCAACGTTCGCTCTCCTTGGTGGTGAATCGGTTCGAGGGACTGACCGAGTACGCCTCGGTGGTCAATCGTCTGGCCGACTTCAGCGAGCAATGCGAGCAGGCTGCGGCGCCGATTAGAGCAGGGAATAAAGCGATCGAGGTGAGCGAGGGCGACTGCCTGGCGGCAAAGGACTTGAGCGTGCTGACTCCCGACCGTAGTCGCCTTTTGCAGGAGCATTTGTCCTTCCGCGTCAACCCCGGCCACGGTTTGCTGATTGTCGGTCCCAGCGGGGTGGGGAAAACCACCTTGATGCGGGTGGTGGCTGGCCTATGGCGCCAGGGCAGTGGCCTTATCGTGCGCCCACCGCTCGAGCAGATCCTCTTCCTGCCGCAGCGGCCCTACCTGATCCTGGGTTCCTTGCGCGATCAACTGAGATACCCTCGTGCCAGGGAATGCGACGATAGGGCTCTGTTGGCGGTTTTGGCCGCGGTCAACCTGGCTGAGTTGCCCGCACGCTGGGGCGGGCTGGATGGTCAGGCGGACTGGGCCGCAGTCTTGTCGATGGGTGAACAACAGCGCTTGGCCTTTGCCCGCTTATTGCTCAATCGCCCGCGCTGGGCCTTTCTCGACGAGGCCACCAGCGCCTTGGATCCGGAAACCGAAGCCCTGCTCTATGGCCATCTGGCGCGCCTGCCCGTCACCGTTATCAGCATCGCCCATCGCACCACTTTGCGTCGCTATCATCGCGAATGTCTGCAACTGCGCCCCGCCATCCAGGAGTTGTCGACCAGAACGACCTGATCGGATGGCCGGCGGCTCTGTCCTGGCCTATACAGAAGTTTTTCCGTGGTCGCGCCGGCTTCACGCGCCCATGGTGCTTTCAAGCGAAAAAAGATCCAGTCAGCAGCAGGCATGGAGATTGCGGACCATGTGGAACATGGAATTCAACGGAGGTTCGAGATCCGCAATGAAGCGTCTGTTAACGATAGCGTCCGTATGGCTTCTGCTACTGAGTCTGGCGGTATCTCCGCTGTGGGCGCAAAGCGGCCGGCATATCTTCAACTCAACCAATAACAACCCGCCGGTCGATCACAACGGGACTTTGGCCAATCCTTCCGAACATCCGGGCAACACCATGGAAGAATACGGGGGAGAGGTGCAGTGGCCTGGAACGCTGGCCAACTTCGTAGCCGAAAAGATTTCCGAAGCCAAGGCCAAGGGAATGAACACGCGCGAGGCCGAAGCGCAGGAGCGCCTGGCGGTCAACTGGCTGCGGATGGGAGAAAATCTCAACGCCGCCCAGCATTTCGACACGGCTTTGCGCTCGCTGGGCATCCAGCCCAATGTCCAGGGCGAAAACGTAGGCGAGACCACCACCGCGCACAAGCCGATGCCCGGACAGAAAACCATACCGGGAGAAAACTCCCCGCGGCCTTCGCACTAATCCGACCTGGATGGTTTAACCATGAAGCATGATGCCGGCTGGTCGCCGCCGGCATCACTGCTTCAACCGCGCGGTCCTTCCCCAGCAATCCGGGTTTGTGTCCGACCTGCTTGCCTTATTGCGAGAGTCGATCAGGCCGGCGGCCCTGCCCGTGGCGTTGGTCAGGGCTGCCGTGAAAGCTGGTTCCAGATGACCGTCAAGCCGCTTCCCTTGTGCTGGTTGTTCGGGTTACAGCATTAGCTTGGACAGAGTGCCGGCCATCGGAAGGGAGTTTTGCAGATGACGCCACGGAGCGATGACTTTGCGCTGGATTTCACGGCGGTGACGGCGGAAGCGGAGCGCCCGATGCGGGCCCGGATCGAGAGTTTGGTAATCGCGGGTTGGACCGGACGCGACCTCCAAGCGGTTACTCGACATATCGAGGAGCTGGCCCGGATGGGCGTCGCACCCCCCACCACGACCCCCATCTTCTATCGCGCGGCGGCCAGATTATTGACTACCGCCGAGGAAATTCAGGTGGTCGGGCGCGACTCCAGCGGCGAAGTCGAACCGGTGCTGGTCGCAACGGCGGATGGTTTGTGGGTTGGGGTCGGTTCCGACCACACCGACCGCAAATTGGAGCGGGTCGGCGTCACGGTGGCCAAGCAACTTTGCGCCAAGCCGGTAAGCGCGCGGCTGTGGAACTTTGAGGAAATCCAGCCCCATTGGGACCAGCTCATTGTCCGCTCCTTTGCGCTGCTCGCAGGGCGGCGCCGGCTCTATCAGCAGGGCATGCTCTCCCAGTTGCGCCATCCGCGCGAACTGATGGCTTTGTACCGGGGCGGCGAAGGACGCTTGCCGCCGGGTTGCGTGATGTTTTGTGGCACGATGGCGGTGGAAGGCGAAATCGCTTTCGCCGACGCCTACGAGCTTGAGCTGGAGGACCCGGTGCGCCATCTCTGCCTCAATCACCGTTACCGGGTCCAGCCCTTGCCGCTGGCAGGATAAGGTGAAGAAAGCGCGTCGCGGGCGGCGGAAACCGATGCGACTTGAGTCGCCCTGGCATGCTTCGCTCTGCCAGGGCGTGCCAAGCTATCCGAGGTCATTCGACTTCACTCGCCTATGCTCGCTTCGTCCAGGATGACGCGCGGCTCGGCGTGAAGATGTTTGACTCCACACCAGGTGGTAACAATCTATGGCAACCGTGTACATACCGGCATTGCTGCGGAACTATGCCGGCGGCCGGGAAAGCGTCCTGGCCACAGGCCGCACTCTCGCCCAAATAGTGACGGACCTGGATAGGCAATTTCCTGGTCTGGCCGACAAGTTGGTGGAAGCAGGCCATTTGAGGCAATCGCTCGCGGTTTCGATCGATGGCGAGCTGGCGGTGGCGGGATTATTCGAGGCGGTGGGAGAGGAGAGCGAAATCCACTTTTTACCGGCAATCTCCGGCGGCTCATAAGCCGAGTAAGCCCCAAGTGCACCGAAGTCAGGGGAAGCACGGAGACTCCTGAAGTAATTTCACGCGTTAGTCACAAGCGGAACCGGCTTAGCTTGCTTGGCGTTGCCGCGTCAACCAAGCATTCAGTCCTAAGCGAGATGGTCGTGCGGCGTGGAGACTTGCGCCGCGCGGGTTGCCAAAATTCCAACGCGCCGCTGGCCATCTAAGGCAAGAGACGCGGGTGAGAGCAAAATTTCCGCCTACCCGTTGCGAGGTAGTTTAGAAAGCTCCCTGCAGTGGGCGGATGCGCGCCGAGGTTGAGCAGGCAGACGCGGATGACACGGCGTTGGTGGGGGGTTGGCGATTTTAGGTTGACTTCCGGGTCGAGGAGCATATCACTGATTTCTCCTCACCGAGGGGTAGGGAAATCGTTGCCGTCTCGAGCCATTTGCCGGAGTATAGACTTCGGCCGGCTGGGATTTGCCCCCCTTTTCTCAGCGGCCAGAGGGGTCGGTCGAGGAAACTTGACCGACTCCTTGCCTTTTCAACCGACGCCGGCGACCGCCGTGCTACCTTGCCCGGGCTAGACTCGGCCCGGTCCTCCGTGGCTCGCTTACATGCGGTCGCGACTGCCCCCGCCCGACCGGCGCTCGCCTCCGCCCCCGGTCCGAGCCTGCGCCTCGTTGACCCGGATTGCGCGCCCTTTGAGGTCGCGCCCGTTGAACTTCTTGATCGCTGCTTCCGCCCCCTCGTCAGTGGCCATTTCGACAAAGCCGAAGCCCCGCGAGCGGTTGGTTTCGCGGTCTACGATCACCTGGGAGTTTTCGACCTTGCCGGCCTCCCCGAACAAGTCGTGCAGATCCTGATCGGTCACAGCCCACGCCAGGTTCCCTACATACAATCGACGTCCCATTCACTTCTCCTTGCCGCGGTACCGGCCCTTCCCCCTGGCCCTGTAGCTGGCTTCCCGCGCACAGGTCAGTAGCAGCGCAGTACCCGCTCTAACGCGAATCTTATAGCACCGACTGATCGGGATGGGTAGCGGGAATAGAGGTCCGATCTTCTTTTGTCGCCGTATGCCATTCACACTTTGCGCACCGGCGATCACCGCCCAAATTCCATCGCTTGCTGACCCTCACATCTTATCGAAACGGCACCAAACTCCCCAGCCTTGGCGCGGCAGAACAGTCTGCGCTGAACCATTGCTTCCTCATTCTCAGGCCACCGCCGACAAACCTTACCGGCCGGTGATTATCGGCCGACGTTGCTTTCCAGATACAAGCATTCCGTCTGCTCTTGCACTTGGCTCTGACGTAACCAGGTAAGCTTGCAGCGTTGCAAGATCGCCACGTTACACTTTCCTGAAGCTTCAGTTTCATGCCGCTCAATCGCTGGCATCCGTGCGAAAGCACAGCGAATTCCGACTCCGCACTAACAGGATGACTACCTGCCAATAGTTTTTTACTCAGCGCGGCACCAAACTATTTCCGGGGCTGGATGGCGATGATTATGCAGCGATCAATTTTCCCGACGCTCAGAAACAACCAGCGGCCGTATACTTGCATCGAACCAAGTCAATCCAATAGTTATGTTTTTTCCGGCTTGATTGCTTGTAAAGCAGGTCTGCTCTGGATAGATTCAATAACTATCCGGACAGTAATATGGCCTTTTAGGCAAGGAGTGTCACTGTAATGCCACGACGCAGCACCAGCGGATTGGGCTCCGCCTTCCAACAAGTACAGCAGCAGGCACGCGAGCTGCTGGCCACTCTGCATCAGGAAATTCGCGCCAAGGAGATGGAGCTGAACCGCCTGAAGGAAGAAGAGGCTCAACTCAGTCGGCTTACCGGGCGAGTTGCCGGAGTCGGCCCCTCGGCACGGCCGGCGCGCAATGGCCGTTCGGGCCGAATCAACTGGCGTGCGGTGCTTGAGCAACTACCCAAGCAGTTCAAGGCCTCGGATATTCGCGGCGTGCGCGGCCTGCGCGACAAGCGCCCCTCGGAGATCTTCGCCGCCATTACGCGATGGATTGACGCTGGCATGGTCAAGCGTAAGGCACGTGGACTGTACGAGCGCACCGCCTGAGTGGTCGCGGCTTTCTGCTTCCGCTATTGGGTTGATTCCCTGAGCATCCGACCTTTTCCGCACAGCGGCGCGGTGGCTGATTAGTTTCCAGATGGCGATTAAGACCCTTCGATGGAGTGGCGAGCGGGTGCTTCTGCTCGATCAACGGCTGTTGCCCGCGCGCGAGGTCTACCGCGAATACAAAGACTACCGCGGCCTGGCTCGGGCCATCGCGACCATGGTAGTGCGCGGCGCACCCGCCATCGGGGTCGCGGCTGCGATGGGGGTGGCTTTGGGTCTGCGCGGTTACCATGGCAGCCAAGCCGCCGCGCGGTTTGCCACCGTCAGCCGGGTGCTGATTGCTACGCGCCCCACCGCGGTCAATCTGGCCTGGGCGGTGGCCCGAATGGGCGCGGTGGTTGAAGCCAATCGCGCGCTGGGCTCGGCCGCGCTGTTTCGTCGCCTGCGCCAGGAATCGCTGGCGATCTATCACGAGGACATCGCCGCCAACCGCACCCTGGGCCGGTTGGGCGCCGATCTGATTTCAGCCAACCCGGTTCGCGTCCTGACCCATTGCAACGCTGGCGCGCTGGCCACTGCCGGTTATGGCACCGCGTTGGGCATCGTACGCGCCTTGCGCGAAAGCGGACGAGCGGTCAGCGTGTTCGCCGACGAAACTCGTCCCTTTCTACAAGGTGCGCGCTTGACCGCCTGGGAGCTGGGCCAGGATAAGATTCCGGTCACCGTTCTGGCCGATAACATGGCCGGTCTGCTGCTCGCCCGCGGCATGGTCGATTGCGTAATCGTGGGGACCGACCGGGTCGCGGCCAACGGTGACGTGGCCAACAAAATCGGCACCTATCCGCTGGCTGTGCTGGCCAGCCGCCATCAGGTGCCGTTTTACGTGGCCGCGCCGCTGTCGTCGATCGATCTGAACTGTGATAGCGGAGCGCACATTCCGATCGAAGAGCGCGCCGCCGACGAACTGGCCAAATTCATGGGGCGGGCGATTGTGCCGGCAGGAGCCCGGGTTTTCAACCCCGCCTTCGACGTCACGCCGGCGGCCCTGGTCAGCGCGATTGTGACCGAGCGGGGGGTGGCACGACCGCCCTTCGAGCGGTCGCTGGCAGTCCTCAAGGCGTCCCAACCCGGCGCCAGCACGCCGGCGAAAGCAGCGCCTCCAGCAGCCCACTAGCGGATTGCCAGCGCGAACTTCGGTTAGCCACGCGACTCCATCGCTTAAGGTCCCACCCGCGCGTAGGCCACCAGGCAATCCATCCAGCGCGCGGCATCGGGCTGGCGCAGATAATAAGCCTTCAGCCAACGTCCGATGATTCCCCGCGGTCGCATCCGCTTGCCGCGCCGTAAGGGGCCCAGCAGCGCGGCCAGCGGCGCCGGCAACGGCGGTTCGCGATCGAGCCGCTGCTCCAGCAGCAGAGGCTTGAAGCCCCCCAGTTCCAGACATCGTAGCAGGCTGTTGGGCCCGAAATAGGCGATATGAGCGGGCGGTACGAACCAGACGTTGCCCGGAGCGTTGAGCTCGGCACCGACGCCCTCGAAATTGGGAGTCGAGACGGTCAACAGACCGCCAGGCACGAGCAGCGGAACGATTCGGCGCAGCATTGCCGGCGGATCGGGCAGATGCTCAAGGACTTCGTACATGACTACGCATTGATAGCGCCGGCCGGCCGCTTCGACCTCCTCCAGCGAGCTGTAAAGCGGGCAACCTACGCGCTGGGCGCATATCGCCCGCATCGGCGCGCCGATCTCCAGACCCTCGACCTGATAGCCGGCCGTGCGGGCCAGGGAAAGGAAATGGCCCGAGGCGCAGCCGATTTCCAAAAGCGTACGCGGTGGTGGTGCGAAAGCCGCGATCTGGCGCAGCCGCTCGGCGAACATCTTGGTCATTATCGCCGGCGCCAACTCGGCATATTCGCTGGGATAGCCGTGGACGGTGCCGCCGTTCCAATAGGCTTCGTCTTGATAGATGGTGCCGAGATCCAGGTCGGCGGGTAACACGGCGAAGCTGTAGCCGCATGCCGGGCAGCGGACGATCGTAAATCCTTCGCGCTCCATCCGATACGTCGTTGCCCAACCGCATAAAATGCATGGGGGCCAAGGCGTAGTCGGTGATGGTCGAGGAGCGAGGCTGGACATCGGGCGAGCTTGCCGGCGGCGGGCCGTCAAGCCATGATCGGCGGGCTCCAAGCCTTGGTCAAGAGGGGACAAGCTTGCGCCGGCGCTGCTCACTCCACCATCGGTTCAGTCGCCGAAGCATGGTTCGCGACAATGGTTCAGTAGGTTCGAAAAAACGTGGTTCGGGCGTGGCGGAAGCTTCGATCGTCCGTTCAGCCAAGCCGGCCGGCGGATCGCAGAGCGGCTTGAGCTCCTCCCGCAACTGGGCCAAGCGCAGGGTGCGCTCCATGTAAGGCACCAGTTCGAAGGTAAAGCCCAATGGGCGATGTTGCCTGATGCATGGCTGCTTGCCCCAGAAATGGCTCAGCAGACGGGCCTGGATGTCGTCGCCTTGTCCCACATATATCCAGTGCTCGGCGAAAATGGCGTAGATTCCCGAGCCGGCTGGGGCATGGGCGCGGATCGAAACCAGCGACCAGGGATGGCTGTCTGGATTAAGCAACGGCATCGTGAAACGCCTCGTGCCGGTACCGCGCCTAATTGTAAGCCGCGCTCGTGGCACTGGCGAGAGGGCGCCAAGCTCATCCGGGGGGCCGAAACCGCGGGGGAGAACCTCAGAGCTCGACCAGAATGTCGCCGTTTTCGATTTTGAGCGGAAAGACCGTGAGCTTTTTGTTCGGATCGCGGGTATAGCAGCCGGTAGTCAAATCGAAAGTCCATCCATGCCACGGGCATTGCAGGCGCGTGCCGCGCAGATAACCATCGGCCAGCGGCCCTCCCATGTGATAACACCAGGCCTCGATCGCGTAGAAGGTGCCCTCCACATTGAACAGCGCGATCGCCTGTTCGCCGACCTCGAACTGCTTACCCTGGCCGACCGCGACGTCCTCTACTCGGGCCAATTTGACGAAGTTGCCCACGCAATCTCCTTTAGCGCTAAGTGGTATATTCGGCGTTGATCTTTACATAGTCATAGCTCAGATCGCTGGTCAGCACGGTAGCGGTCGCGCGGCCCTGCTTTAAATCCAGGGTCACGGCGAACTGCCGCTGCTTCATCCGCCGTGCCGCGGCAGGCAATGCAGCCACCAGGATCCGGCCGCGAGCTGCAATCGGAACCTGATCGATCGACAGCTCCATTTGCTGGGGATCGAACGCGACCCCGCAGGCGCCCGCCGCGGCGGCGATCCGTCCGACGTTGGGATCGCAGCCGAAGAAGGCGGTCTTGACCAACAGCGAATTGGCGATCTGCCGCGCCACGCGCTGCGCCTCTTCGCTGCGGCGCGCGCCGCGCACCTCAATGGTGACCAGCTTGGTGGCGCCCTCGCCGTCGAATACCATCTGGCGAGCCAATTCGCGCGCCAAGGCGCCCACCGCGTCGGCGAAGGCTTTAAGTTCGCGCGCGCGCAACGGCTCATTGGCCGCCGCGCCGCTGGCCGCCAGGATCAGGCTGTCGTTGGTGGACATGTCGCCGTCCACCGTGATGGCGTTGAAACTGGCCCCCGCCTGGCGCACGAGTTGGCGCACGACGGCCAGCGGCAGCGCAGCATCGGTCAGGATGAAGGCCAGCATGGTCGCCATGTTGGGTGCGATCATGCCGGCGCCCTTGGCCACTCCCGCCACGGTCACGGTGGTGCCGCCCGCGCGCAGCGTGGTGGTCGCAAGTTTGGGCTTGGTGTCGGTGGTCATGATGGCCTGGGCAAATGCCTCCAGCCCATCGGGGGCCAGGGCCGCAACCGCCGCCTGGATTCCCTCGCGATAGCGCGCCAGGTCGTAGAGATGGCCAATCACGCCGGTGGAGCAGGGAATTATCAAGGCGGGAGAACAGTGCAGCGCGCGCGCCAGGGCGGCGCAGGAAGCCTGGGCCAGCTTCATTCCGGGCGCGCCGGTGAAACAATTGGCGCTGCCCGAGTTGGCCGCGATCGCCCTCAAGCTGCCGGCGCGCAGGCGCGCTTGGGCCAAGCTGACCGGAGCTGCCTTGACCCGGTTGGTGGTGAAGATGCCGGCGGCGACTGCCGGCCGATCGGCTACGATCAAGCCCAAGTCGGGGCGCAGCGAAACTTTAAGTCCCGCTTGTACCCCTGCCATTCTAAAGCCTGCCACTACTTCCGCCCGCGGTTCCATCGCATCTGCCTCCGCATCTACCTCGCCAGCGGCGATTTAAACCGACCCGCGGGCAGCGAGCAAGCGCGCCTGGGACCCGGCGAAAGGCGCAGGTAAAGCCCAGATCGGACCTTTCAATCGTGGCCGATCCAATGGAAATATCGCGTTAGCGGCCGTGGCAGCGCTTGTATTTTTTGCCCGAGCCGCACGGGCAAAGATCGTTGCGGCCGACCTTGTCGCCCTCGCGCCGCACCGGAGCGGCTGCCGCCTGCTCGCTCTGGCCGCCGTGGCTCATCATCATCTGCTGGGGCCGTTGCTGTTGGGCTTGCTCCAGCCGTTCGACTTCCTGCTCGCGCGCGACCTGGACGGAAAACAGCTTTTCGACCACGTCCTGCTGCATTACCGCCATCATCGCCTCGAACATCGAGAAACCTTCCTTCTGATATTCCACCAGGGGGTTTTGCTGGGCGTAGCCGCGCAGACCGATCCCCTCCTTGAGATGGTCCATCGCGAGCAGATGGTCCTTCCACAAGGCGTCCAGGGTTTGGAGCAGAATGATCTTCTCGACCTGCCGCATCACCGGCGGTGTGAACGCTTCCTCGCGCTCGTCGTAAAGCTTGCGCACCCGCTCGATGGCGGCGCTCTTGAGCTGGTCGGAGTCGGCCGGGGCGCTGCCGTTGTGGCGAAACTCGGGGCGAAATTTGAATTGGCGGAAAAAGGCGTCTTCAAGCGTCTTCCAGTCCAAATCCAAGGGGTCCTGCTGATCGTTGGCGTGCGCATCGACGATGCTCTCGATCAGCTCCTCGCACATGTCCAGGACGTCGTCCTTGAGCGAGTCGCTGCCCAGCAGCTCGCGGCGGCGATGGTAGACCACCTCGCGCTGCTTGTTCATGACGTCGTCGTATTCGAGCAGATGCTTGCGGATGTCGAAGTTGTGGGCTTCGACCTTCTTTTGCGCGTTCTCGATGGCGCGGGAGATCCAGCGATGCTCAATCGGCATGCCGTCTTCCATCCCGATCCGTCCCATCAAGCCCTTGAGCCGGTCGGCGCCGAAGATGCGCAGCAGGTCATCTTCCAGCGAGAGGTAGAACTGCGAGCTGCCGGGGTCGCCCTGGCGTCCCGAGCGCCCGCGCAACTGGTTGTCGATCCGGCGCGACTCGTGCCTCTCGGTACCCAGGATATGCAGTCCGCCGGCCTCCAATACGCGCTCGCGCTCGGCCGCGCATTGTTCGCGGAACTTTGCTAACGCCTCCTGAAAGGTGGGATCGGCGGGATCGCGTGTGCCGGCCTGATCGGCGGCCATGAAGTCGGGGTTGCCACCCAGCACGATATCGGTGCCGCGGCCGGCCATGTTGGTGGAGATCGTCACCGCGCCCAGCCGCCCGGCCTGGGCCACGATCTCGGCCTCGCGCTCATGGTTCTTGGCATTGAGCACCGCGTGCTTGACTCCGGTGCGCTTGAGCAAATTGGAAACCCGCTCGGATTTCTCGATCGACACCGTGCCCACCAGCACCGGCTGGCCGCGCTCATGGCAATCGCGGATCTCTTCGACCACGGCCTCGAATTTCTCGGCTTCGCTCTTGTAGACCAGATCCTGGTTGTCCTTGCGGATCATCGCGCGATTGGTCGGCACCACCATCACCTGGAGGCCGTAGATTTGGTCAAACTCCACCGATTCGGTGTCGGCCGTGCCGGTCATCCCGGCCAGCTTCTTGTACATGCGGAAATAGTTCTGAAAGGTAATCGTGGCCAGGGTCTGGTTCTCGGACTCGATCTTGACGTTTTCCTTGGCCTCGACCGCTTGATGCAGGCCGTCGCTCCAGCGCCGTCCCGGCATCAGACGACCGGTAAATTCGTCGACGATGATGACCTCGCCGTCCTTGACCACGTAATCGACGTCGCGCTTGAACAGGGCGTGGGCCTTGAGCGCCTGATTGACGTGATGGATGAGCAGGATGTTGCGCGGGTCGTAAAGATTCTCCACCCCCAACAGTTTCTCGACCCGGGTGACGCCCTCTTCGGTCAGGGCCACGGTGCGCAGTTTCTCGTCGATCGAGTAGTCGGTTTCAGCGGAGAGCCGAGGCACCACCCGATCGACCACGTAATAGGTATCGGTGGATTCCTCGGAGGCACCCGAGATGATAAGCGGGGTGCGGGCCTCGTCGATTAGAATGGAGTCTACTTCATCGACGATAGCGTAGTTGAATTCGCGCTGAACGTAATCGTCCAGGTTGAACTTCATGTTGTCGCGCAGATAGTCGAACCCGAACTCGTTGTTCTGACCGTAAGTTATGTCGCAGGCGTAGGCCTGCTTGCGCTGGGCGTCGGACAGGCCGTGCACGATCACGCCCACGCTCAGCCCCAGGTAATTGTAGACCCGCCCCATCCATTCGGCGTCGCGCCGGGCCAGATAATCGTTGACCGTGACGACGTGCACGCCGCGGCCGCTGAGGGCGTTGAGGGTGGAGGGGAGGGTGGCAACCAGGGTTTTGCCCTCGCCGGTTTTCATCTCGGCGATGCGACCTTCATGCAGAACCATCCCGCCCAGCAACTGCACGTCGAAATGGCGCTGCCCTAGGGTGCGCTTGGCGGCCTCGCGCACGATCGCGAAGACTTCGGGCAAGGCGTCCTGCAGCGCCCCGGCCCGCTCCTCGGCCTCTTCCAACGGTGCGATTCGCTCGCGCCAGGCGGCAATACGCGCGCGCAACTGCTCGGCGCTTTCGGCCTCCAGGGTAGGCTCCAGCCGGTTGATTTCTTCCACCAGCGGGCGCATCCGCTTGAGTTCGCGGTCGTTTTTGGAGCCGAAGACCTTACGTCCCAGGCGCGTAAAAATATCAGCAGCCATGTATCGACCAAGTTTACTAGCGCGGAAGGCGGCGCGAAAGCCATGCTCGACGCCGCGGCCCTGGCGCTATCGTTCGATGCGTACTGAAGATTCCACCTCGGGGCCGAAAAACCGCCGCCCCACCTTCACAAATCTCTCCGGCGCCTCGGTGACAAAGAAACTCCGACTGCCGGCCCCGGCTTTTGCCAGCAGGCGATGGCCGCCCAGCAACTCGCGTACCGCTGCCGCGGTCGCGGCGGCCGAATCCACCAGCTTTATCTCCGGCCCCAGGGCGCCCGCAATTACTTCGCGCAGCAGCGGATAATGGGTGCAGCCCAACAACAAAGTATCGATCCCGCTGGCTTTAAGGCTGCCTAGATAATGGCGTACCGTCAGTTGCGCCACTTCGTTGTCGGTCCAGCCTTCCTCCGCCAGCGGCACCAACAACGGACAAGCCCGAGTGTAAATCTCGGCGCGCGGGCGCAGTCGCCGAATCAGCCGGGTATAGGCGCCCGAGGCGATCGTCGCCTCGGTTCCGATCACCCCGATCCTGCCCGTGCGCGAGGCCTTGGTCGCGGCCCGCGCGCCCGGTTCCAACACGCCCACCACCGGAATGGTGGTCTGATCCGCGATCTCTTGCAGGGCCACCGCGCTGGCGGTGTTGCAGGCCACTACCAGCAGCTTGATTCCTTTGGCCAGGAGAAATTCGGTGTTCTCACGCGAGTAACGGCTGATCACCTCGTTGGATTTGGTGCCGTAGGGTGCGCGCGCGGTGTCGCCCAGATAAATAAAGTCCTCGCCCGGCAAAGCGGCGCTGAGTGCTTTGAGCACGGTCAGACCGCCGATACCGGAATCGAAGACTCCGATTGCGCGCCGATTCAAGCCGTTGGCGCTTCGCTTGGCGGCAGCCAGTCCGCGCATCGTGCCGTTGCTCGCCATCAGCCGCTCGCCAGCCGCGCGCCCAGCGTTGCCGCCCGCGCCGCCGGCGCGCCCAGGACCCGTTCGCTCATCGTGGCCGACTCCATGCACAGATAGGTGAGCAAATCGGCTCTGCGCGCGCGAATATGTTGGACCAACGTCGCAAGCAGCGCGGCGCGCAAGGGCACAAAGGTCCGGTAGCGGCCGTCCGGGGCCAAGACCTCTTCGCCCGCCAGCATCGGATCGGCCGGAAAGCGCCGGCGTGCGATCGTTCGCAAGGCCGGCGTCATGCGCAGTCCGCCCAGGCTGATAAAGGCTATCCGGCGGGGATCGATGGTTGCGAACAACTCATCCAGCAGAGCCAGATAGTCGCGTTGGGCCTGCTCGTAGGCGATCACGGGATCGAGATGAAAGGCGATCCGGTAGCCGGCCTCGCAAAGCCGGCGCGCCGCCGCGATGCGGGCCGCCGGCGGCGCGCTACGATGCTCGCTCGCGCGATAGACAGCCGCTGGCGACAAGCTCCAGGAGACCAGCACCTGTCCCTTGGGATCGATCCTGAGCAGATTTTCGATCTCGTCGGTCTTGGTCTTGAATTCCAATAACAGGGTCTGCTGGCGCGAAAAGAAGTCCACCAGCTCCAGGCTCAAGCCGGTAAGCTTGTCCCAGGCCAGTGAATCCGCCCATTCGCCCGTGCCCACTCTTAGATGGTTGCCGCTGGCGCGCCGAGTCAGGGCAGCCAGCTCGTCGAAGGCCTGGGTGTAGTTGGCGTAGATCTGGAAGGCGGGATTGTTGGCGACGTATTCCTGCAGGAAGCAATAGCTGCAATCCATCGGGCAATTGGAGGCCAACGCCATCACCTGGTAGCCGCAGCAGGCGAATTCACCACCGCCTGCCGGGCAGGCCATCACGAAGGGGCTGCGCCGGCGCATCAGGACCAGCCGTCGCTTGCCGGTGGCGAAGGGATCGGCGGCCTGGGGGTCGGGCCGAGTCGCCGCGCGCCCGTCATCCACATACTCCACCGTCACGCTGGCGGGCAGCCCTGCGAGCACTCGGCGCGTCAACGCGCTGGAGCGAAATTCCTGCTCGATTACGACTCGTTCCAGCTCAAAATTCATCGCTACCACCCAGCGCCGCGATCAATCGCTTAAGCTCGTTGGCCTGCTCGCGCAGCGCTTCGAGCTGACGGTCGAATTCGGCCGGCGTACGCGGGCTAAGCCGAATCAGCAGCTCATCAGAGCTTAAATCGTGGGGCAATACCACCGTTACGCCCCGCGGCAGCTTGATCTGCTTGAGCGCGGCCGTCAACCGCTCGCGCATCTGATGCAAACGGGGATAGCGCAGCTCGGTCAGTCGCAACAGGTACGCGCTGGCGCGGCTGGGGCGCGAGCCGGAAGCTTCGAGCAGCGCCCGCAACTCGGGCTGGCGCATCACCGCGCCAACGCCGGTTCCCTGGCGCAGCGCGATATCGCCTAGCAGCTCCAGGGCCGCGAGCAATTGGCCAGTGCGCAGCCCAAGGGCGTGCGCCAGCTCCAGAACCGCCAGCGCATCCGCCTCGTCCATCGCCAGCCATCGCTCCAGGGCCGGCGCGGGGATGTGATGGTCGCGGGCGTAAGCGCGAATCACCCCTTCGGCCCCTGACTCAGAGTTCATCGGGACAGTCCAATGGCTGGGTGCGGAGCAGGTCTGCCAGCAGCTCGCGATCAAGCGCCCGCGTGGGCTCCAAATCGGTCGTAACCAGGGCGGCCAAGGCACGATAGAAAGCGGCCTCGCGATTATGCCCGCGTCGCTCCAGTCCCTGGGCGTAAATCAGGCATTTTTGTCTGAGAACCTGCGTGGTCTGATGTTCCATCATGGCATCCAGGTCGCCGTTGCTCAGCAGCTTGAGCAAGCTGCGAATGCGGAACCGATCCAGCGCCGGGGTCAGCGCCGAGAGCTGGCTGTGGGCGCCGGCGCGGCGAATCACCAGCGGCGCGTCGAGCAAACCGACGGGATGCCTGATCAGCACGCGCAGCCACAAGTCGTAGTCTTCGCAGGCCGCCAGGTCGGGGTCAAAACCCTCCAGGACGGCGAACAGATCGGCCCGCATCATCACCGCCGAGGGGCTGATCAAACAGGTGCGCAGCGCGGCCTCGAAGAAGCGACCCTCGGGTTTGCGATGGCGCCGGCCGGGATTGACCCGCCGTCCCTGGCGCACCCACAGCTCCTGGGTTTGGGCGATTTGCAGCTCCCGATGGCTGGAAAAGTAGTCGAGTTGGCGGGCCAGCTTGTCGGCCATCCAGAGATCGTCGGAGTCCAGGAAGGCCAGAAACTCGCCCGTGGCCGAGGCCGCGCCTCGATTGCGTGCCGCCGCCGGTCCGCGATTTTCCTGGCGCACCAGCTTGACCGCGCAGCTAGAAGGCACTTGGCTCAGGGCCGCGCCGAGCGCGCCATCGCTCAGGTCCTCCCAGGTGCCGTCACTGGAGCCGTCATCGACAACGATCAGCTCGAAGTCGGTCCCGCGCTGGGCGGTGACGGAGGTGATCGCCTCCAGGAGCATCGCGCGGCGGTTGTAAGTGGGGATTATGACGCTGACTGCCGGCATTACGACTTCACCGCGCCGGCGCGCCGCGCGCCGGAGGCGGCCGCACGGCCCATCGCCAGCAGCGCGCGCCGCAGCGGCTCGATTCCCTCTCCGCTTACCGCCGAGCAGAAGGTCGGGTTGCGGCCCAGGGCCTCGAGGCGGGTTCGCGCGGCGGCTCGTTCGGCGCGCCCGACCTTGTCGCACTTGGTGGCCGCGACGATGAGCTTAAGCCCTCGCCGCTGAGCCGCAAATGCCAGCTCGCGTTCGGCCTCGCCTGGCTCGCGACGGATATCGACCAAAAGGACGATCGCCACCAGCGCTTCGCGCCGGTCCAGGAACTCTTCCGTCAGAAGGCCCAGCCTCGCTGCCTGCGCGGCCGGCATCCGGGCATAGCCGAAGCCGGGCAGATCGACGATCGCCAGCTCTTCGCCGATAGTAAAAAAATTGAGCGCCTGGGTGCGACCCGGCGTACTGCTGGTACGAGCCAGCCCTTTGCTTGCGGCCAGCGCATTTATGAGCGAGCTTTTGCCGACGTTGGAGCGGCCGACGATGGCGATCTCACGTCGCCCCCAGCGAGGACATTGAGCCAGCGAATGGGCGGCGGCGGCGAAGCTCCAGGGTGCTTTCACGCCACTACTTCTAGCACGCCGCGCGCTCGGCTTCGCGCTTCCCGGGCTTGATTTTGCCGCGCCGGGAGATCGGCCGTTTCATTTCCAATTGTCGATCGCGCCATTGTGCGCGGTGGCGCGGCGAGGGTACAGTTACGCTAGCGATGCGCTATGTGATGGCGATAGTGCTTGCGCTAGCGGTGGCTTTGCCCTTGAGCGCGGGCTGCGGGCTGGCCGAGCTAGCGAGTAACGCCGCGCCCTCGTGCTGCGCCAGCCACTGTTCGATGCCGGCCCGGCAGGGAGCGGCCCATTGCTGCGCGAGCACCTCGCCCCCCCATCCGCTGGCTTATCGTAGTACGGCGCGGGCAGTTGCGGTGAGTGCGCCGGTTGGTTTGGTTCGCTGCCTGCTTACGGCGCCGATGTCCAGGTTCGCGCCGGCGATTGCCCCCACTCCTTCGCCGCCCCTGCGCGACCTGCTCTGTTCGCGCCAGATCTGACCTTTTTCTTCGCCCTTTCGATCACCCAGTCAGTCTAAATCGCAAGCGCGCGATTTGAAGCGCTGACCGATTGGATCGCAACAGATCGCGCCCTAGGCGCGCGCTCGGGCGCGGCGCCGTGGGAGCGCGTGGCGAGACGGAAAAGGATCGTGATGCGATGGAGTACCGATCAAAAAGCGGAGCGAACAATCGAGCTGCGATCGCAATTGTGGTCGCGATGGCGGGGTTGTGGGCGAGCCTGGCGCAGGCTCAGTCGCGGCCGGCACTTGCCGGCGCCGTCGCCTCAGCCCAAGCCCTCCCGGACTTGATCACCGAGGCGCTGGCGCACAGCCCCTCGCTGATCGCCGCGCGCCGTCAATGGCAGGCGGCGGACAAGGTTCCGGTGCAGGCGGCTTCCTTGCCCGATCCGCAGGTCACCTTTCAGAACCTGGCGGTGGGCAATCCGATCCCCGGCCACGATCTGCAGAGCAACAACTTCGCCTACATCGGCTACGGCGTCACCCAGGAGATCCCTTTTCCCAGCAAACTGAGGTTGCGCGGCGCACTCGAGCGCCAACAGGTGCAATCGGTCTGGCAGTCCTACCAGGCGCGGCGCCGCGCCGTGATCGAGCAGGTGCGCGAGAGCTATTTCAATCTGTCCTACCTGAACCGCTCCCTCGATTTGCTGGGTCGCACCTATCGGGAATTTCACCGTGTGGCCAACATCACCCAGGCTCAATACGAGGTCGGGATGGCGCGGCAGCAGGATGTACTCAAGGCGCAGCTCGAAATGACCTCGCTTCTGGACGAACTGCAGGGCACGCGCGAGGGTTTGCAGCAGGGGCAGGCCAATCTCAAGGCGATAGTGGGGCGCGACCCCGACTCGCCCGACATCGCGATCGGCGAGGTCACGCCGACAATCTTCAAGCTTGACCAGCATCAACTGCGGCAGTTGGCTTTGACGGCGTCGCCGGTGCTCAAGCAGGCCCAGGCGCAGGAGGACAAGAGCGAGCAAGCCTTGAGGCTGGCCCGTCAAGGTTACCTTCCTGACTTCAGTCTGTCCTACATGTATCAGAACACAGGGTCACGGTTTCCCGATTACTACATGGCGACCGTGGGTATCAGTATCCCGCTGTACTTCTGGCGCAAGCAGCGGCCGGCGATCGACCAGGCCGGTTCGGAGCAGGAATCGGCCCATGCCCAAACCTTCGCCACCCGGCTGGAGGTGTTGGCGCAGGCGCAGAATCAGTGGGTTGCCATCCAGACCACGCAGCGCGTGAGCAGGATTTTCCAAGCTGGGTTGATCCCGCAGGCGCGGGCAACCCTTCAGTCCGCGCTGGCCGAATACCGCGTGGGCAAGGTGGATTTCCAAACTCTGCTCAGCGCCGAGATCGATCTGCTGCGGCTGGAGCAGGAGTACTACCGCGTGGTCGCCGATCATGAAATCGCCATCGCGAAGATTCGCCAGATCATCGGAGAAGCGCCATGAGCGTACCCGCACGCCAGTTCACGCCGCGCGCCGGTCGAGCGGGATTCGCGCTTGGCTTGCTGCTTGCGGTTTCGATGCTCTCGAGCGCCGGCGCCGGGCGCGCCCAGGAGCTCGCCGCGATCCAGGTCTCGCCGCGCCAGCGCCAGCTAATCGGCCTGCAACTGGCGACGGTGGAAAACAAGCTTTTGGAAGATCAATTGCGGACCACCGCGATCGTAGAGCCCGACGAACAGCGCGAAGGTTACGTGCAGACCCGCTTCGCGGGTTGGATTCGCGAGGTCTTCGTCAATCAGACCTATCAGTACGTATCTCGAGGCCAGCCTCTGTTCACGATTTACAGTCCCGATCTGGTCAGCGCCGAGCAGGAGTATCTGCTGGCCTTGGGCAATACCACGGAGCTGCGTGGCAGCGACCTTCCCGACGTGGCCCAGGGCGCGCAGTCGTTGGTGGGAGCGGCGCTGGAGCGGCTGCGGCTCTTCGGTGTTTCCGCCGGCGAGATCCGCCGCCTCGAGCGCCAGCGTACCGTCCGCGATGCGATCGCGATCGACGCGCCGATGAGTGGCTATGTCGTGGACTGGTCGGCTTTGCCCAATAAGTATGTACAGCCCGAAACCCGGCTCTATACGATCGCCGATCTGGCCACGGTCTGGATCTACGCGGCCGTCTTTCAGAATCAAGTAGGCGAGATCAAGCTGGGCGATCCGGTGACGGTAACAATCGACGCCTATCCGGGGCGAACTTTCACGGGCCGGGTGGACTTCATCTGGCAGGCGATCGATCCCACGACTCGCACGGCGCGCGTGCGTTGCGCGCTGCCCAATCCCCAACAGGCGCTTAAATTGGGGATGTACGCCAGCATCGTCCTGAGGCCGCGGCTGGGCCGGGGGCTTGTGATCCCAGACTCCGGGGTGCTGCGGACCGGAACCCACGACGTGGTTTTCATCGATCGCGGCGGGGGTTATCTGCAGCCGGTCGAGGTCGAGTTGGGCGCGCACGTGGGCCATGCTTTCGTGGTGCGCACGGGGTTGCAGGCGGGCCAACGGATCGTCAGCTCGGCCAATTTCCTGATTGATTCGGAAAGCCAGTTGCAGGCCGCGCTGGGCACCTTCCAACCGCCGCCGCCGGGCACTGGTGGCTCGGCCGGCGCACCCGCGGGAAGGATTGCATTCGCGACTACGCCGACTCCCCTGCGCAAGGGTAGTAACCGGATGCTGATAACCGTGCGCGATAGCGATGGCAAGCCGGTTCCCGATGCGGAGGTAAGGGTCGTCTTCTTCATGCCGGCGATGGCCGCGATGGGAATGCCGGCGATGCGTCAGAGCGCAACGGCGCAGGCGCTGGGAGGTGGTAAGTACGCCGCCGATTTCAATCTGCCCGGCGGCGGCTCGTGGCGCATTACCCTGCTGGCAAGCAGGGCCGGGCGTCAGATCGCACGCCGCCAACTGATCCTTTCGGTCACGGGCGGGATGGAGGGAGCAGCGCCATGATCGAAGCCGTTATTGATTGGTGCGCTCGCAACCGCTTTCTGGTCATGGTGTGCATCGCGGCGGTCGTTGCGGCCGGGGTGTGGTCGCTTCGGCACATCTCGCTCGATGCGCTGCCCGACATTTCCGACGTCCAGGTCATCATCCATACCCAGTGGATGGGCGAACCTCCCGACGTAATCGAGGATCAGGTGACCTATCCGATCGTCACCACCATGCTGGCCGCGCCGCGGGTGGTCGCGGTGCGGGCGCAGACAATGTTCAACGACTCCTACGTGTACGTTGTGTTTGGGGACGGCACCGACCTTTATTGGGCGCGCAGCCGAGTATTGGAGTACTTGCAGCAGCTCCAAAGCCGGCTGCCCGCGGGAGTCAATCCCGTGATCGGACCTGACGCTACAGGGGCGGGTTGGGTCTACGAATATGTGGTGCTCGACCGCCATCACAATCTAAACCTGGCCGACCTCGACACTTTGCAGCGATGGTATATCCGCTACCAGCTCGAGACCGTGCCGGGGGTGGCCGAGGTCGCCAATATCGGCGGCTTCGTGCGTCAATACCAGGTCAAGCTGGATCCCAACCGGCTTTTGGCTCTGCATGTCTCCCTGCAAACCGTGATCGACAAGATTCGCGACAGCAACAACGAGGTCGGTGGACGAGTTCTGGAGATGAACGGAGCCGACTATATGATTCGCGGACTGGGCTACGTCAAGACCCTCGCCGATCTGGAAAACGTGCCGGTGGGCAGCCATGATGGCACACCTATCCTGGTGCGCGACCTGGGCGTGGTGAGTTTCGGTCCCGACTTGCGCGAGGGCGTGGCGGAATGGAATGGCGAGGGCCAGACCGTGGGCGGGATCGTGGTGATGCGTTACGGCGAGAACGCGCTCAAGGTGATCAACGGGGTCAAGGCCAAGCTTGCCGAAATCCAGAAAAGCCTGCCGCCCGATGTTCAAATCGTCGCCGGCTACGACCGTGCGGGCCTGATCCGGGCTTCTATCGCTACCCTGACTCGGGATCTGATCGGCGAGGCGATCATCGTAAGCCTGGTGGTGATCGTCTTTTTGTTTCACTTCCGCTCCGCCTTGATCCCGATCCTCGGTATCCCGGTTGCCCTGCTCGCCTCGTTCATTCCGATGTACTACCTGCACGTCAGCTCCAACATCATGTCGCTGGGTGGCTTCGCGTTGGCGATCGGGGTCTTAATCGACGCCTCGATCGTGATGGTGGAGAACGCCTATCGCCATCTGGCGGAACAGCCCGACCAAGGGCGCGGTTTGTCCGCACAAAGGCATCGGCAGGTGGTGATGGGCGCTGCCAAGCAGGTAGGCCGGCCGCTGTTTTATTCGCTCATCATCATTGTGGTCTCCTTTTTGCCGGTATTCCTGCTGGAGGCCCAGGAAGGGCGGATGTTCAAACCCCTGGCCTATACCAAGACTTTCGCGATCGGGGCCTCATCGTTGCTGGCGATCACGATCGTGCCGCTGTTGATGGTGTGGTTGGTACGCGGCCGGCGCTATCGCAGGGAGCGGGACAATCCGGTGGCCCGCTTCTTTCAGGTGCTCTACTTGCCGATCATCCGTTTCTGCCTGCGCCATCGCGCACTCACACTGGGCGTCGGCCTGCTTTTCCTGGCCTTCACTCTTCCGCTGGCCGGCCGCATCGGCACCCAGTTCATGCCGCCGCTGTTCGAGGGTTCGATGCTCTACATGCCCACCGCCCTGCCCGGGATTGCCATAACCACCGCCGGCCATCTGCTGCAGGAGCAGGATCGAATCCTGAAATCGTTTCCCGAAGTGCAAAGTGTCTTCGGGACCGTCGGCCGGTCCAATAGCGCCACCGACAACGCCCCGATGGACATGTACGACACCACGGTCATGCTGAAACCGCGGGCGCAGTGGCCGGCCGGGATGAATTACGGGCGTTTGGTCCAGGAGATGAACGCCAAGCTGAATTTCCCGGGCCTTTCCAATAGCTGGACCATGCCGGTGGAAAATCGGCTTGACATGGAACTCACCGGCATCAAGACTCCGGTGGGACTGAAGATTCAAGGGCCGGAATTGTCCGCGCTTCAGCGGATTGGCGGCGAAATCGAAGAGATCCTGAGCGGGCTGCCCGATACTCGTGGGGTTTTCGCCGAACGGGTCGCGCAAGGCTTCTACGTCAACATCGCGGTAGACCGGGCGCAGGCCGCGCGTTACGGCCTGACCGTGGGCGATGTAGAGCGGTTGATCGGTTCGGGGATGGGCGGGGACAATATCGCGCTCACGGTGCAGGGACGCGATCGCTTTCCGATCAACGTGCGCTACCTGCGCGATTATCGCGACAATTTGCCCGCCTTGCGCCAGATGCTGATCATGACGCCGGCGGGCGCCCAGATACCGCTGGGCGAAGTGGCCCAAGTCACGCTCGGCCAGGGACCTTCGATGATTCGTGACGAGGGCGCCCAGCTCACCGCCTACGTTTTTATCGATCTGGCCACCAACGACTACGGCGGCTACGTCGCCCGAGCTCAGCGTGCGCTGGATGCCAAGTTGCATCTGCCGGCGGGTTACAGCATCAAGTGGTCGGGCGAGTACAGCTTCGAGCTGCGAGCCAAGCAGCGCCTGGAAGTAATCGTGCCGATCGTCATCGCGCTTATTTTCGTGCTGCTCTTTATGCTGTTGAATTCGCTGCCCGAGGCTTTGGTCCTGCTTTTCCCCTGCGCCTTTGCGCTGACCGGTGGACTGCTTCTACAATATTTACTGGGGATCGAGTTCAGCGTCGCGGTCGCCGTCGGTTACATCGACTTGTTCGGAATCGCGGTGGAAACCGCGGTGGTGATGATCATCTTTCTCGATGAGGCGCTGGATTTGCGCCTCGCCGCCGGCGCGATCGACCACGGCGCGATCGAGGTCGCCACCATCGAGGGCGCGGTGCATCGCTTGCGGCCCAAGCTAATGACGGTATTCGTGGTGATATTAAGCTTGGCCCCGATTTTCCTCGAAAATGGGATCGGCAACGACGTGATGCGACCTATCGCCGTCCCGATCGTGGGCGGCATGGTTACTTCCTCGACCGCCGTCCTGATCCTGGTGCCGGTGCTGTTCGCAATCGTCAAGGAGCGCGCCCTGCGCCGCGGGGAGCTGCACCCCTCCGCGGTGGGCGCGCTGCACGGGACCTCGCGTTGACCTGGCGCATGCGGCGAGCATCAAATCACGGATTTTTACCCCGTCGCCGGCAACCGGGGTCGCTTTGCGCGGGCGGGAGCCGATCGCATCCGCGGCACTGTCGTCCATCGGCCCACTCATCGCGGCTTGCCAACGCGACACTTTACCGAGAGACTGCGGATGCCGTGGGTTCTTTCAAATGAGCAAGAGCGCGGAGGCGAGGTTTCATGCGTGCAAGAGGGGTTGAGTTCGCCCGGGTGATGGTGCTTCTCGCCCCGGCCTTGGTTGTGCTCGCGGGCTGCGGCGTGAACAAAATCCCGACTCTCGATGAGCAGGTCAAGGCGGCCTGGAGCCAGGTGCTCAACGAGTACCAGCGCCGCGCCGACCTGATTCCGAACCTGGTAAGGGTGGTCGCGGCCTATGCGCACCAGGAACAAACCGTGCTGACTCAGGTAACGCAGGCGCGCGCGAAAGCGGTCCAGCTACAGATTCCCGCGGACATTCTCTCCAACCCGCAGGCATTCCACGAGTTCGAACAACGGCAGGCCGCGCTGGGCACATCGCTGAGCCGCCTGCTGGCGCTGCGAGAGAGCTACCCGGCGCTGAAGTCCAATCAGAATTTTCTCGCCCTGCAGTCGCAACTGGAGGGCACCGAGAACCGTATCGCGGTGGCCCGGCGCGACTACATAATCGCGGTGCAAAATTACAACATCGAGCTCAGGACATTGCCCTCGGCCTGGACCGCGGAGCTGTTGTATCCCAAGCTGAAGGTGCGGCAAACGTTCACCGTCTCGGCGCAGGCCGAGGAAGTTCCGGCGGTCAAATTCTGATGACGTCTGGATCAGCGCGCCCGGGCGCCGCGCTCGCGGCGATCTGCCAGACGCTGGCGATGGTGGCGGCGCTGGCGGCGCTCGCGCCTGCGGCGCGGGCCCAGGCGCTGTCGTTTCCACCGCTCACCGGCCGCGTGGTCGATGACGCCGGCATCCTCAGCCCGGCCACGGATAGCGAGCTGGACGAGATGCTCGCGCGAATGGAGCATGCCAACGGCGATCAGGTTGTGGTCGTCACGCTCAAGTCGCTGCAGGGCCATTCGATCGAGGACTTCGGATACCAACTGGGCCGTTTTTGGGGAATCGGCCAAAAGGCCAAGAGCAACGGCGTGCTCCTGATCGTGGCGCCCAACGAGCGCAAGGTTCGCATCGAGGTCGGCTATGGGCTGGAGGGCGAGCTCACCGACGCCGCCAGCCGGGTTATTATCGAGCGCGACATCGTGCCCGCGTTTGGGCGCGGCGACTTCGACGCCGGCGTGTTGGCGGGCACGGAATCGATTCTTAAGGTGCTCGGCGGGGACAAGTGGGTCGCGCAATCCGCGGCCCACCCGCGCGCCCAGCCGGGCGCGAGCTCCCAAAATCAGATGGCCTGGGTGGGGTGGGTGCTTCTAGGGGGCTGGGGAGTGTTTTTTTTGGCCATTTATCTGGTTGCGACTCGCCATCCTCCGAGGAAGGCCTATTTGCTCCGGCGAACCGGTCGGCGCAGCAACTCGTCGGGCATCCCCGGAGGCTTTTGGGTGGGGGAGGTTGGGGGAGGCGGGTTTGGATCTGGCGTGAGTGGAGGCGGAGGCTGGTTTTCGGGCGGGGGCGGCTCATTTGGAGGCGGCGGGGCCTCCGGCAGTTGGTAGGATTAATGCGCATGAAAGCTCCTATTTCGCGCGAAGAGCGCGAACGCATTCACGATGCGATTGCGAAGCTCGAGCAACGCACTACGGCGGATCTTGACGTGGTGGTCACTCGGGTCAGCGACCGCTACGCGCTCTATCCAATCCTCTGGGCGAGCTCCAGCGCCCTGTTGCTCGCCGGGATTGTGGCGCTGGTACGACCGGAGATGGAGGTTCGTCTGGCACTGCTCCTCCAACTGTCGCTGGTCATCCTGCTGACGTTGGCTTTCAACCTGCTCCCAATCCGCTTGGCGCTGGTCCCAACCTCCGTCAAGCGCAGTCACGCCAAACAGCTTGCGCAGCGTGAATTCGCGGCACAGTGCCTGGCCGCCCCGGACGAGCGCGCGCGAATTCTGATCTTCGCTTCAACCGGCGAGCACTACGTCGAAATCATCGCCGATCGCGCTACCCATGCGTTGGTGCCACAAAAGGCATGGGACCGGATCGTGGCCAATTTCGTCGCCGCGGTGAGGTACGACCGGTTGGCTAATGGGTTGCTGGCCGCGATTGAAAGCTGCGCGGCGATTCTCGAAACCCACCGCCCAAGTGCCGCTAAATAGCCGACGCTGATGGACGGTTGCGCCGCTGCGCAGGCGCAGGTCGGCGCCGACGCGCTCCAGCTCGTCGCGGTCGCGCGCCGCCAGGCACAAGGCCGCGCCGGCGCGGGCAAATTGCAGCGCCAGTTCGCGCGCGATTATCGAGGTGGCGCCCACAATGAGAACTTTCTCCATGGTTTCAAGCCTGGTCGATTTCCAACCGCCGGCTAAGGCTGGAGGCCAACCGATGGTTGGGATCGACGCGGTCGCGGATAGCGCGGAAGCGGGGTAGCTCGGGATACATCTGGCGCAGTCGTGCGGGTCGCAGGCGCGCGTCCTTGGCCAGATAGACCCGACCGCCGTGAGCCACGACCAGCTCGTCCAGCCGCTCCAGAAAATCCAACAGGCCGCGGCGCAGCGGAAAGTCCAGCGCCAGAGTGTAACCCGCCATCGGGAACGACATGATCCCCTCCTGCGGGCCGAAGCGCTTGAGCACGGCGAGAAAGGAGCCGCGCCGGCTGCGGCTGATGGCGTCGAGCAGCTCGATCAGGGCCCTTCGCCCCTCCGCCAACGGCCATACGCATTGGTACTGCACAAAACCCCGCCGGCCGTAGAGTCGATTCCATTGCTCGATCGCGTCCAGCGGATAGAAGAAGGTGTCGTAGTCGCTGATGTGATTTCCGGCGCCGTGGCGCTGGACACGATAGTAAAGTTCGTTGAAGGCGCGCACGCTGACGCTATTGAGCAGCGGACCGGGGAGATCGACGGGCAAACGATGGCGCGCGCGCGGCGCGATCCGCCAGGGCTGATCGCGCTGAGCGGGGGGGAGGGCCTGGGATGGGGCAAAATCGCCCGCCATCACAATCGCCCGTCCCATCGCTCGGCCTCGGCTCAGGCAATCGATCCAAGCCATCGAATACTGATGGCTGTCGACGCGGTCGAACAATTCCAAGGCCTGATCCAGATTGCGCGCCGGCAGCGTTTCTACCGCCAGGTAGGCGCTACTCACCGGGCGCAGCCGCAGCTCGAGTTCGGTGATGATCCCGGTCAGTCCCATCCCGCCGGCGGTGGCGAGGAACAGATCGCCGTCTGCGGGAGTGCAGTCGCACAGCTCGCCGTTGGGCAGTATCAGCTTGAAACTTGCGACGTGGCGGGCGAAGGAGCCCTCGCGATGGTGGCTCTTGCCGTGGACGTCGGCTGCCAGAGCGCCTCCCACGGTGACGAATTTGGTCCCCGGCGAGGCGGGCGGAAAAAAACCGCGCGGCAGAAAGACCTCAATCAGGTCGGCGAAGGTCACCCCCGCCTCGCAGCGGACCAGCCCGCTCGGATCGAAGCTCAAGATGCGGTTGAGTCGCTGCAGGTCAACCACGGCACCGGTTTGATTGAGCGCCGCATCGCCATAGGCCCGGCCCGCGCCGCGCGCCACCAGGGTTGATACTGGCAGGGCGAAGAGTTGCGTCAGCTCGCGCGCGCGCTCGGGCCGGTATACGGCGCAGGAGAGGCGCGGATAGCGGCCCCAGCCGCTCAGAGCCATCTGCCGGGCGGTCAAGGCGGAACGCATCCGCCGCGCTTGAAGCTGCCTTCCATCGCTCCGATTCATAGCACATCGGGTTGGTTTGAGGCGCCGGGCGGCGCGAGAAGATCCGGCCGAGACTGGAGCCGTAGGGTAAAAGCTCATAGATTGGCTTTTTCGAGTCCTTCGACGGAAAGGGGTCAAAGCATCGAATCATGTTGAACTGCCGTTGCCGCGCCTGCCCGCGGCGATCGCATTGGTAGTCCGATGCTCGAGCGCGAGTTGCCTCCCGAACCGGAGCGCACCGATCCCTCGGAGGCGGTATTGTGCGTCGATCTAGACGGCACCTTGGTCAAGTCCGATACCCTGGCCGAACTTACGCTCCAACTGCTGAGGCAAAGTCCTTTCTATGTCCTGCTCCTGCCCTGGTGGCTGATGCGTGGGCGGGTACGGTTCAAGGCCGAGCTGATGCGGCGCGTGGGTTTGCGGGTGGAGCTGCTGCCCTATCGCACCGAGCTACTGGAGTTCATCAAGGCTGAGCGCGATCGCGGCCGGCGCGTCGTGCTGGTCACCGCGGCTCCGCTCCAATTAGCCCGCCAGGTTGCCGATCATTTAGGCTGCTTCGACGAGATCATCGCCACCGGGAGCACGCTTAACGTGGCCGGGGCCAACAAGCGGGACTTGATGGTAACCAGCTTTGGCGTCGGCCGCTTCGACTATATCGGCAATGCCAAGGCGGACGTGGTCTGCTTCGAAGCTGCTCGCCATGCGCTGGTAGCGGCACCGCAGTGGCGATTGCGTCGCAGCCTGCGCCAGGGACGAATTCAGGTCGCCCGCTATTTCGAGCAGCATCCGGCCATCGCACGGCCTCTGATTCGGGCATTACGGGTCCATCAGTGGAGCAAGAACCTGCTGGTTTTTTTCCCGCTCCTGCTGGCCCACAAATTTCACGACGGCCCTCGCCTGCTTGCGACCGCGCTGTTCTTCGTCGCGCTCAGTTTGACCGCCTCGGCAGGTTACCTGATCAACGATCTACTCGATCTGGAAGCCGACCGGCTCCATCCGCGCAAGCGCTTTCGTCCGCTGGCCGCCGGCACGATCTCGGCCTGGACGGGCCTGGCGATCCTGCCGCTGTTGCTGGTGCCAGCTCTGGGCCTGAGCCTTGCCGTGGGCTGGCCACTGGTCCTATGGCTGCTCGGCTACCTCGTCGCGACCTTGATTTATTCGTTTTATGCCAAGCGCGTTCCGGTGCTCGACGCATTGACGCTTGCCGGCCTTTATACCTTTCGCATCCTGGCCGGAGGGATCGCGGCCCGGGTTCCTATCTCGCCCTGGATGATGGCGTTTTCGATGTTCTTTTTCCTCAGCCTGGCCTTTCTCAAGCGCTATTCCGAGCTGCGCGAGAGCACGACGGAGGCGGTGGCCGGTAGCAGTCGCGGGTACGGGCGCGCCGATCTCGATCAGGTCCGGCTGTTTGGGACCATCGCCGCTTATGTCTCGACCCTGGTTCTGGCGCTTTACGTTAGCGGAAACGACGTGGTTCGGCTGTATTCCAAACCCCAATGGCTGTGGCTGCTATGCGTGGTCGTGATTTATTGGCTGAGCCGGGCCTGGTTGCTTGCCAGCCGCGGAGAGATCGAAGACGACCCGTTTTGGTTTGCGATGACGGATCGGCAGACCTACGGCCTTGTGCTGGCGATCATCGGGATTATGTTGCTGGCTTTGTGAGCGCGCGATCAGCCACTCGGCTCTCGTTTCGCAGCGAAGATTACGTAGCGAGCAGGCTGGTGAAGAACTCCAGATGCTGGCGCGCGACCATCGGCCAGGTGAAGTGCGTGCGCGCTCGGGCCAAGCCACGCTGGGCAAGTTCGGCGCGCCGTGCGGGGCTTTCCAGCAATTCGCCCAGCGTGCGGTGCCATGAATCACGGTCGTGCTCGCCCACGACCGCGCCGGCGTCCTCCACGACGTAGGGGATCTCGCCGCTGTCGCTGGCGATGACCGGCAGGCCGCAGGCGAACGCCTCGATCAGCATTCGCCCGAACTGCTCGCGCCAGGAGGCAGTAGTCTGGCTAGGAGCGGCCAGCAGGTCCATCGCATTGAGATAGCCCGGAACGGCGTCATGGGCGACCCCGGTTACGATCCGTACGCGGTCGCCGTGCCGCGTGGCCCAGGCGCGCAAGCTCGGCTCCATCGGACCTCCTCCCACCCACAGCGCACGCCAGGGAGTGGCGAGTTCATCCAGCGTGCCCATCAGCAGGGCAAGCCCCTTGGCGGCGACGAAACGGCCCAGAAAGCCGACTACCGGCGGCCCCTCGGGTTGCCAACCCAGGCGGGCACGAATCGCGTGGCCGGCGACCGGATCGGGCTTGAAGCGGTCCAGGTCGACGCCCAGGGCGATCACGCGATAGGGCTTGCGATCCCAACCGCGCCCAAGCTGGGTCTGCGCGACGCTCTGGCCGCTTGCCAACCAACCGGTGCAGCGGCGCGCGCAATCCCGTTCCATCCAGGAAAAGGGGGGTGGATATTTCTTGGCCAGGTTCTGAAAAGTGTAAAAGACCAGTGGGCTTGATTTGGGGCACCAGCGCGCGATCTGGCTGCCGGCCACTACATAAGGCTCCTCCCAACAATGCACCAGGTCCCAAGGCTGAGCGAAGACGGCGCGCAAGGCGCGGCCATAAAAGAACAGATGGGGAAAGCGGCTAAGGTGGGTCGCCACCGGGATCAGACGGCAGCGCTCGCCCGGCTGCGGCTCGAGCTGGATGGGGCGAAGATCGCCATGGAAAAACCGGGGTGCCACTGCCGTTACTTCCCAATCTTCGCCGCCGGCGACCGCCATCTCGTGCGCCAGCCTGCGGTTGAGCGCCACGCAATAGGAGTGGGCGATAGATAGCAGCCGGCGCGGCCGATGGGCGCTCATGGGCACGCACAAAGCGCTCTCGTCGGCTTAGCCGGCAAAAACTGGCAGGAAATCATCGAAGCTCAATATCGCCCGCCAAAGGGACGACCCGCAAGGGGTCGAAGCGCGCAGCAGCCTGGAAAAATAGCCCGCTTGCGCCAGGAAAGAGGTTTGCGCTATTGCTTTTCTTACCAAGATTGGGAGAAAGCTGCGCTCTTTGACCGTGCCGCCCGCTTTCCATCCGAGCAAGTCACTTCGGAGGATTGCGGCGTGGCAGAAATCGTTCACACGAAAATCGATAATCAGGGTCGCATGTATAGCACCATCAAGTACGACTTGCAGGACGGAATTGCCACCGTCGCGCTCAACCGCCCGGAGAAGAACAACGCCATCTCGATGGAGATGCGGCAGGAGTTTCGGGCCCTGGCCGAAGAATTGTTTTCCAACGACGCGATCCGGGTGGCGATTATCACCGCGACTGGCAAGGCGTTCTGCGTGGGTGCGGACTTGGCCACTTTCGATCCGGACTGGAACACCCCCGTCTTCCGCCGCAATACTCGACTGTTGACCAGCTTTTTCGCCGATCTGGAGGCGCTCGAAAAGCCGGTCATCGCGGCTATCAACGGCACCTGCGTGGGTGGCGGGTTGGAGCTGGCGCTGGCCTGTGACCTGCGGATTGCCGCACGTTCGGCCCGCTTTGGCTTCCCCGAGAACAATATCGGACTCATTCCGGGCGTAGGCGGATGCTCCAAGCTGGCCAAACTGGTCGGCTTTGGGAGGGCCAAGGAGTTGGTACTGACCGGCGAGATTATTCCGGCCGAGGAAGCGCTGCGCTATGGTTTAATTGGACGCGTGGTCGATGACGAGGTCTTGATGGCTGAGAGTCGAGTGTTGGCCGAGCGATTGTGCGGGCGCGCGCCGCAGGCGCTCGGCATTGCCAAGCGAGTGCTGCAGAACGCCGTCAGTGCCGACCTGCAGACCGGGCTGACGATCGAGAGTTTCGGGCAGTCCATCCTGCTCAAGACCGCGGACCATCGTGAAGGTATCGCGGCCTTTCGCGACAAGCGCCGTCCCAAGTTCGAGGGCCGCTGAGGGAAAGCATGGAAACACCATTTCGAGATAAGGTTGAAACCGCCGAGGTGGCGAAAATGCCGGCGGAGTACCAGGAACTGTTGAAACGGGTCCTGACCATCCAGGCTGATTGCGAAATCGGCGGCCCGCATCTGTACCTGGAGAACATCCTGCCTGCCTTGGAAAGTCGCCTGGACCGCCTCTTGGTGGTGCGCACCGCTGCCGAAGAGGCGGATCATTTTCGCCAGATCGCGCGCTTGGCCGGCGACTTGGGTACCGACGTCTCCTTTCTGCTCAGCCGGCCCAATCGCGAGCGCTACGTCGATGCTTTTCGTGGCACTATCCGCACCTGGGAAGAGTTCGCCATTTTCGGTTTTCTGATCGACCGGGTGGGGCGCTATCAATTGGAAGAATTCGTTGGTTGTAGTTATGCCCCGCTTGACCGCATTCTGCCCCAGATTGTCACCGAGGAGGCCGGTCATATCGAATACGGCCAGAACAAGACCGCTGAGTTGGCGGCTCGCGGCGGTGAGGCGAAAGAAAAGATTCAGCAGGCCCTGGATGCCTGGTATCCCAAAGCGCTGGACATGTTCGGAAGCGACGTATCGCGTCGCTCCGAGCGCTATCGCCATTGGGGGCTCAAGCGACGCACCAACAGGCAGGCGCGCGAAGAATATATCCGCGAGGTCAATCCGCTGATACAAGCGATGGGCTTGAGCGTTCCCGATCCCAATCGCGGGCGCAAGTTCACCAGTTAAGTTGGAGCCAGGCCCATGACTATCGCTCCCAATGCCGAAGCTCTCGACAGTTACATGTATCAGCTCGTGCGAGCGCTCCATGGCGCCGTGCGCAGCGCCTTGCCCCACGTCAACGACGACCCGCAACTGGTCGAGGCGACGCTGAAAGACTGCGCCGAGATACTCGACGTCATTCTCAAAGGAGACGTCGCACAGTGGCTGGCTGACGAAGAGTGAGGGTTAACCGGCTACTGCTCGTGGCGGCCTGATCGCGGTGGCGCATATGGCGAAATGGTATCGGCCTGGCGCTTGGTGCGCTGGTCGTAAGCGCCTGGCCGTCGCGTTGCGGATGCTCGCGGCCTGGTCGTTTGTGGCCAGATAAGCCCGATGGAGCAGATGCGCAAAGCCATTAGTCTGGCTGAGCTGACCGGCGAGCGCCTGGAGGAGACCCGCGCCCGCTGGGCCCAATTGCCGGCGCAATACAACGCCGCCAGTCACTTCATCGACCGCCATTTGAGTGAAGGGCGGGGCGCGAAAATCGCCTTCATCGACGACCAGGATGCTCATTCCTACGCCGCTTTGGCCGCGCGGGTTAATCGCGCGGGCAACGTATTGCGCGGCCTGGGCGTACGGATGGAAGAGCGGGTGATGCTGTGTCTGCACGACAGTCTGGATTTCATCGCGCTGTTCTGGGGCGCGGTCAAGATTGGCGCGGTACCGGTGCCGGTCAACACCCTGCTCAAGCCCGCCGATTACGACTATATGCTGCGCGACAGCCGCGCGCGGGTGTTGGCGGTTTCCGGCGACGTTTTTGAACGCATCGCGCCGCTGCTGGCCGATCGTGCGGAGCCGCCGGCCGTGCTGATATGCGGGGGCGCAGGCGGCGCGCACGGGCGGGACTTCCGGGCGTTGAGTGCGCAGGCGGCGGCCGAGTTGACGGCGGCGCCGACCAAGCCCAGCGACGTGTTGTACTGGCTTTACACGTCGGGCACGACGGGCGCGCCCAAGGGGGTGGTCCATCGCCACGCCGATATGCTGCACAGCGCCCAGTTGCTGGGCGAAAAGACCCTTGGTATCGGACCCGACGACCTGATTTTCTCCGCCTCCAAGCTCGCCTTTTCCTATGGCCTGTGTTGCGCCAATGCCTTTCCGTTGCATGCCGGCGCAAGCGCGGTCCTGATGGCGGGGGCGCCGACCGTGGACCGGGTGGCAAACGTCATCGCCCGCCATCGGCCCACCATCTTTTGTTCCGTCCCCACTCTCTATGCGCGCCTGCTTGGCCATGCCGTCGCCGGCCAGCGAATGGTGGGACAGCGGCTGCGATTTTGCCTGTCGGCCGGCGAGCCGCTGCCCGAGGCAATCGCGCGCCGCTGGAAGGAACAGGTGGGGGTCGAGATTCTGGATTGTATCGGCACCACCGAAACCCTTCTGATGTTCATCTGCAATCGGCCCGACGACGTCCGGTACGGTAGCAGCGGCAAGCCGATCGACGGTTGCCAGGCACGCCTGCTTACCGCCGAGGGAGCCGAGGTCGAGGAGGGCGAGGTTGGTGATTTGTGGGTGTATTCGCCTTCCACTGCCGCCGGCTATTGGAACAATCCCACCCTGTCGGCGCGTACCTTTGTTGGCGGATGGTCGCGCACCGGGGACAAGTACTGGCGCGATGCGCAGGGTTACTATCGCTACGCCGGCCGGGCCGATGACATGCTCAAAGTGGGTGGCATCTGGGTCTCGCCCTTCGAGGTCGAAGCCACTTTGAGCGCCCATCCCGAGGTGCTGGAGGCGGCGGTGGTGGGCGTGCTCGACGACGACGGGCTGACCAAGGCCAAGGCCTTCGTGGTACTCAAGGAGCCCGGCGCGGCCTCGCCGGCGCAGGCCGAGGCGCTGCGAGAATTCGTCAAGAGCCGCTTGGCGCCCTTCAAATGTCCGCGCTGGGTGGAGTTTTTGCCCGAGTTGCCCAAGACCGCCACCGGCAAAATCCAGCGTTTCCGCCTGCGCCTGGAGTGACGGCTTTCAGCGATGGAGGCTTAGACTCGTGCCATCGCGCCATTTCAGCAGTGCCGCCATGGTCGGCCTTTCAGTCCCCTCCTGATCGGGGAGTTCCCTGGAACTCACGGTCCCTGTCGCTGATTACGAGCGTGCGGCGGAGCCTTTCAGTCCCCTCCTGATCGGGGAGTTCCCTGGAACCAGATCAACTCCACGCCGACCGGCGGCGCAGATGACTTTCAGTCCCCTCCTGATCGGGGAGTTCCCTGGAACACTTGACCAGCGGTCCGGTTCCCGCGATAGCCGGCGCTTTCAGTCCCCTCCTGATCGGGGAGTTCCCTGGAACGCGAGCGGCAACACCGCCTGCCGGAGCCTATCGACCGCCACTTTCAGTCCCCTCCTGATCGGGGAGTTCCCTGGAACGTGGCCGTCCGTGGTGACCATCCGGCCCGGTTCGTCTTTCAGTCCCCTCCTGATCGGGGAGTTCTCTGTAACCACCGGCCGACTCCGGCGAGCCCGAGCCCACGAATGCGCCTTTCAGTCCCCTCCTGATCGGGGAGTTCTCTGTAACATCGCGGCCATGCTGGCAGGCTGATGAGCGACGTCGGACCTTTCAGTCCCCTCCTGATCGGGGAGTTCTCTGTAACTTGCGGCAGCACGGAGATCGATGCGCTGAGTGCCGCTTTCAGTCCCCTCCTGATCGGGGAGTTCTCTGTAACCCGGCGGACGGTCGATCATTCAGGCGCAGGATCATGTGCTTTCAGTCCCCTCCTGATCGGGGAGTTCTCTGTAACCCGGCGGACGGTCGATCATTCAGGCGCAGGATCATGTGCTTTCAGTCCCCTCCTGATCGGGGAGTTCTCTGTAACTCTCAAAGAGAAGCGCCGGGAAGCCGATGCGCTCCGCACTTTCAGTCCCCTCCTGATCGGGGAGTTCTCTGTAACGCTGATCGCGCTGCGAATAAGGGCGTCGAATCAACTCAACTTTCAGTCCCCTCCTGATCGGGGAGTTCCCTGGAACAGCTGACACTCCTCGCACCGCTCGCTCAACCATCGCCTTTCAGTCCCCTCCTGATCGGGGAGTTCCCTGGAACAGCCAATGGACCGGTATTAGGCGATACATCTTTTGGCTTTCAGTCCCCTCCTGATCGGGGAGTTCCCTGGAACCGCTTCCGCCGGGTCGGCCATTTGCCGAATCGCATAATCTTTCAGTCCCCTCCTGATCGGGGAGTTCCCTGGAACTTTGCGCGCGCGGCACCTGGGAGCCCGCATCTCTATCGGCTTTCAGTCCCCTCCTGATCGGGGAGTTCCCTGGAACACGAAATCGCGGCGAATCCCGATCGGGCCCGAAGCTTGACTTTCAGTCCCCTCCTGATCGGGGAGTTCCCTGGAACCGCGTTTCCGATCACCAGCGAGCTTCGCTCGTACAAAGTCTTTCAGTCCCCTCCTGATCGGGGAGTTCCCTGGAACCCAGGCCGTTTCCTGCCCCTGGACGGCCATCCCGTTGAGCTCTTTCAGTCCCCTCCTGATCGGGGAGTTCCCTGGAACGTCAGGTAGGCGACTGTCGTCACGGGCCGAAGGTACTCTTTCAGTCCCCTCCTGATCGGGGAGTTCCCTGGAACACACCATCGGGAATCCCGACAACGGCAACATACGTATCCCTTTCAGTCCCCTCCTGATCGGGGAGTTCCCTGGAACCTATGCTAAATTCGAGGCTTCGATACGAAGTAGGTATATGCCTTTCAGTCCCCTCCTGATCGGGGAGTTCCCTGGAACATCGAGGTGATACGCATGGATCCTATGACAGTCCTCGCGCCTTTCAGTCCCCTCCTGATCGGGGAGTTCCCTGGAACGGACCGTCAGGAGCGCCCCCGTGGCAGGGGGGCCGCCTTTCAGTCCCCTCCTGATCGGGGAGTTCCCTGGAACGCGGGGCCGGCTATGCGGCCGACATCGAGAAGTACAACGCTTTCAGTCCCCTCCTGATCGGGGAGTTCCCTGGAACCTGGGCCGACGGAACCAAGTTTCGCCGTGATCCGGACTTTCAGTCCCCTCCTGATCGGGGAGTTCCCTGGAACCTGGTTTGCCACATGGCAGCAGCGACTACTGGCTCCTTTCAGTCCCCTCCTGATCGGGGAGTTCCCTGGAACCCGCGCCAAACCGCCTGTAGGAGGGCGCACGATGCTATTCCTTTCAGTCCCCTCCTGATCGGGGAGTTCCCTGGAACTAAGGGCTATGAGGTAACCGCTGAAGGTTGGTTTAACTTTCAGTCCCCTCCTGATCGGGGAGTTCCCTGGAACCACAATCCAGGGAGATGCCAACGTGATAATGGAAGCTTTCAGTCCCCTCCTGATCGGGGAGTTCCCTGGAACCTCGTTGTCCAGCAGCACGGCACCTAGGAGGGCCTGTTCTTTCAGTCCCCTCCTGATCGGGGAGTTCCCTGGAACCCGGCGCACTTCGGCCACGAGGGCTGGAACGTCCATGCCTTTCAGTCCCCTCCTGATCGGGGAGTTCCCTGGAACAGGCCGCGCGGGAAGCTGAGGCGACGCAGGCGGCCGACTTTCAGTCCCCTCCTGATCGGGGAGTTCCCTGGAACACACCATCGGGAATCCCGACAACGGCAACATACGTATCCCTTTCAGTCCCCTCCTGATCGGGGAGTTCCCT